>Ga0187866_1000068_pt1 | contig 132608 bp, 119 predicted proteins | sample June2016WEW_11_1_3_FD_133013 | JGI IMG/M metagenome (GOLD analysis project Ga0187866, IMG submission 133013) | Peatland microbial communities from SPRUCE experiment site at the Marcell Experimental Forest, Minnesota, USA - June2016WEW_11_150 | ecosystem: Environmental > Terrestrial > Soil >... | reverse complement strand
GTCCGTGGCGAGCGAGACGGCTGCCAGAACCAGCGTTAGCACAATCGTAATCCCAATTACCTTTTTCATTTGCTCTTCCTTTCTTAAATAATTAAATATGGAGTGATACACACACTCCTTGTTAAGCACATATCCCCTGTCGAAGCATTTAGGCGCCATTAGGTTTACCAAACGACAAGCCACCAAACCCGATAAGGACAATCAGCATCCATATCGCCTTGTCGGTAGGTGAGCCGGTGAAAAGCGAGAAAGGTCAGAACTGAATGACTTCGTCACAGAAACACCAAAGACCACAAGAACGACACCACCGGCAAGAATCGCCAGTGAGATTAGTTTATTCATTGAATTGCCCTTCAAATTTTTATGTCTGACTCACGAAAGGTTACACGACTCTTCGTCCACTGATGACTCTAACCAGAATAATCACAATGGCAATCACCAGAAGCACGTGAATGAAACCGCCCATGGTGTAGGAACTCACCAACCCCAGAAGCCACAACACAAGCAAAACTACAGCTAAAGTGTAAAGCATAACAATTCTAACCCTTCTTTTGGGTTTAGTGTTCACCGCACACAGCGCACGCCGCCTGAAGGACCAAACCCACATACTCATTTTCTATGCCAACTCAAAACAGTTTTTAATTACCGGGACAGGTTAACTCTTCATTATTTCCCGGAGCGTTTTTGCCTTAATTCCTCAAGATACCTTGCCGCAGCATCTTTACCGCCTAATCCAAAGGCAAGCGCAAGGGCAAGGACGATGCCGCCGAGGATGATATTGAAGGCAGTACCAACCAGAAGCGGTGCGATACCAAGCTCTTCCATCGCAATAGTCACTGCGAAGATTACAATCGCCCATCGACTTATGCCAGCAATCAGCTCAGGTCTGGGCAGTTTTGCATTGCCGCAGGCCGTGCGAACTATTTCCGATACAAAACTGGCCAGAAACATTGCGACCACCAGAACAAGCAGGGCCGCTATCACCTTGGGAACATAAGCGAACAAGCTCGTAAGAATATCCGATGCCTTGGGCAGTCCCAGTGCGTCAACTGTCATCACTAAAACCATAATGATAATAAGCCAATAAACCAGGCCGCTTACGACCTCCCGTGCGGTAATCTTCAAATCGCCTTTCCTGAGAACTTCTGATATGCCCGCTTTGTCCGCTATCGCATCGAAGCGTACCGCCTTAAGCAGGAAGTCAACTGCCCGCCTGATTAACTTGGCCACAATCCAGCCCACTATCAGGATTATTAACGCGCCAAGCAGGATTGGAAGATAAGCCAGTATCCTCGTCAGCATTTGGCGAATCGGGTCAGCTATAAGTTCGTTCCAGTTCATTTTTTGTCTCCTATTAAAATTGTTAATATTTAGTGTTTTGACTCCTTGTTTATGTTCTCATTCGTCTCCTTTGCACCGCATAATTATGTATTTACAAAGGGGATTATGCAATAAGAATAAAGCTTAGTTGCTTCCTCGTAATTGCTTAGTATCGCCAGCGCTAATGTACCTGCTTTTGTCGGCGCGATCGTGGACAGCGACTGACTTCAGGCAAAACCGGGTATGCTTATCCCGGACAAATGTATTGTATGATGACGGATAATCAGCTTTTACTTGTAACCATTACCCAGATACTTGAGATAAATTTCTCTTACCCAGTCTAATTGCGTGCCTGCGGCTTCAACAGCAGTGATAAGCAGCGCCTCGGTTATTTCTTCTTTTGTTATTCCCGCCTCAATGGCTGCCTTTATATGCAATTCGGTGCAATGCGGACAGCGAAATGCCGTGGCAAGAGACAGCATCAATAATTCGCGGGTCTTTGGGTCGAGCACGCCTCCTTTGGTGCAGGCATCGTAGAAATCCTGGAACGGCTGGCCTATTTCAGGGGAGTTTAGAACATACCATGGCGTTACTTTTTCAGCAATCATCTCTGTCTCCAAAAGCTTTCCTCTTTTAAGATTTATATTTGGGCATCCGTGCCCGTTAATCAGCTATATCCCTGCTATGCTCTTATGGCCACCGCGCAGTCAGACCTGCGATACGGGGACAAATACTGGCTGCCCCTGCCGTCTCTTTCCCGGCAAATGCGACCATATACTTCCTTACGGTAAACAGGTACGGATTTAGGAGCGTTTATTCCAAGTTGAATCTCATTGCGCTTGATACTGACAATTACAATCTCAACGTTGTCGCCAACCATAATTGACTCATCCCTGTGTCTGCTCAAAACCAGCATTTTAAAACTCCTTAATATGCAACGTTGTGTTACGGGCTTACACACCCTTTTTAGACAAGATACACATAAAGCCCTGAATAGGTAATTGGGAAAATGCTTAATTGATGCTTCGCAATCGCTTAGTCCAGAACGGACTCCAAAGCAGCCGATATATTTAAGAATACAAAGAAAACAAAAACATGAAATGAAACGTAGCATAAGCGACGAACTTAGGGTATGATGGACGAGAGGTCAAAAGATGGAGCATTATGTTTGTATTCACGGACACTTTTACCAGCCGCCGAGAGAGAACCCGTGGCTGGAAGAGGTGGAGCTGCAGGATTCGGCCTATCCCTACCACGACTGGAACGAGAAGATAACCGAAGAATGCTACAGGCCTAACATGGCCTCGCGGATACTCGGTCCCGACCGCAAAATTATCGACATCGTCAACAACTACTCCAAAATCAGTTTCGATTTCGGCCCCACGTTGCTGTCGTGGCTTGAAAGGCACGCACCGGATGTTTATCAGGGAGTAATTGATGCCGACAAAAAAAGCCGGGAGCGATTTTCCGGACACGGTGCGGCCATCGCCCATGCGTATAACCATATCGTTATGCCTCTTGCCAACAGCCGGGACAAACGCACGCAGGTTGCCTGGGGGATATATGATTTTGAGCGCCGCTTCGCCAGAAAGCCGGAGGGTATGTGGCTGCCTGAAACCGCGGTGGATATGGAGACGCTCAATATCCTTGCGGAGTACGGGATTAAATTCACAATACTTTCGCCTCACCAGGCGAAACGTGTCCGCAGTATTGGTGGAACCGACTGGATACATATCGAGAAAGATAAAATTGACACAACAAAACCGTATCTTTGCCGGCTTGCCTCGGGCCGAACTATAAGTTTGTTTTTCTACCACGGGCCAACCGCTAATGACGTGGCCGGCGGTCATATTTTGCAGAATGGCGAGGTTTTCGCCAAAAAAATGAACTGGATTTTCACAGGGAGCAACGCGGAACACCAGCTTGCCCATATCGCCACCGACGGCGAGACATTCGGCCATCATCATCGTTACACCGATATGGCGCTTGCCTTTTGTCTTCATTACGTTGAGGCCAACAAACTCGCTAAACTAACGGTGTATGGCGAATACCTCGAAAAATATCCCCCTGCCGAAGAAGTTGAGATTTACGAGAACAGCTCGTGGAGCTGCAGCCACGGGGTGGAAAGATGGAAGGCAAACTGCGGCTGTAATTACGGCCGATTCCCTTCTGGCAAACAGCAATGGCGTGCGCCGCTGCGGGAGGCAATGAACTGGCTTAGAGACCGGCTTGCGGAAATTTACGAAACCAGAATGAAGCAGTTTGTCGCCGACCCGTGGGGACTAAGGGACAAATATATCGCGGTCATAAACGACAGGACCGCCGAAAACATGGAGAAATTTATAACCGAGTCGGCGGGCGGAGACCTGGATTTCGGCGAGAAGGTGATTTTTCTCAAGCTGCTGGAAATACAAAGAAACGCCCTGCTTATGTTTACAAGCTGCGGATGGTTCTTCGACGACATCGGCGGAATTGAAACGCTCCAGATAATGCAATACGCCTCACGGGCGATTCAATTAGCTAAAGAAATAGAAAACAGGGATTTTGAACCTGAGTTTGAATCGATACTCAAAAATGCGCCTACAAATGAAAAAGAATTCGCCAATGGAAAAGAAGTATATGAGAGATACGTTAAAACCAGCACAGTTGACCTGAACCGTGTGGCGGTACATTTTGCGATAAGCTCGATATTCACGGAACACCCCAAAGAACAGACGAGCATTTACTGCTACTCCGCCAGGACAGAGATATACGAACGGACAGAGGCAGGAATCCAGGTGCTTGTTACAGGCAGGGCCACGGTGCAGTCGGCCATTGTTCTGGAAGAATACACGGTGGATTTCGCAGCGCTGCACCGGGGAGACCCGTATATAACTGCCGCAGGCAAAGGGCGCATGTCCGACAGCTTGTTTTCAGCCATCCAGCACGATTTGAAAACCGCTTTTCTCAAAGGGGACACCAATGAGGTAATGCGCCTGATGAACGTGGCGTTTGCAGGACAGAGTTATTCGCTGTGGCATCTTTTCAAGGATGAGCAAAGGCATATCCTCAACCAGCTGCTCGATACGACGTGGCTTGAGATTGAGGCGTCATTCAGGCACATTTACGAGCACAACTATGCGATAATGCAGGCGATGCGCGGAATGAATATCCCGCTGCCAAAAGCCCTGGCCGGCCCCGTTGAGTTTATACTGAACGAGGCGCTGTGCAAAATAATCCGGGACGAGCATTATGATTACCCTAACCTGCTGGAACACCTTCAAATACTGGCTGATGAAGCAACAAGATTTTCCCTTCAGCTTGATAAGGCCACTATCCAGTTTGAAGCAAGCAGGAAAATAAACCGGCTTATGACCCAATTGGAGGAGATACCTGAAAATACCGAACTGCTTGAAACAATAGAGGCAACGGTAAGGATTTTGCTGTCAATCGTAACGGAGCTTAATCTTCAGACGGCGCAAAACGTCTTCTTCGACATCAGTAAAAAAACATACCCCGAAATGAACAAAAAAGCCCAGGCGGGCGACCAGGCGTCGCAAAAATGGGTCGAACATTTCACGAAACTGGCAAGATATTTGGGAGTCAAGCTGCCATAACGGCTATGCAGCCGGAAAAACGACTATGACGCCAAAAAGAGCAAGCGGCTTACTTCTGCACATTACTTCGCTTCCTTCAAAATACGGGATAGGCGACCTCGGCCCGCAGGCCTTCAAGTTTGCTGACTTTCTCGCCCAAGCAAAACAAAAGTTTTGGCAGATGCTGCCCCTGAATCCGCTCACTCTCAGGCAAAATCCTTATTCGCCGTATAATTGCATCTCCGCCTTTGCTGGCAACACCCTGCTCATCAGCCCGGATTTGTTATATCAACAGGGCTTTTTGCTCAAAGAAGAACTTCAGGATTGCCCCCGCTTTGCAAAGTCAAAGGTTGAATACCCAAAAGTCGTCTCTTATAAGACAACGTTATTGAACGCTGCATACCAGCGATTCAAAGTTTCAAAAAAGCAAAACGATTACAAGCGGTTTTGTATTGAGAACGCAACCTGGCTTGATGATTTCGCTTTATTTGTCGCGCTGCGTCGGCACTTTGGACGCGTTTTATGGTGCGACTGGCCCGCAAAACTGCGCGATAGACATAAGGATACAATCAAGACGGCAAGAAACAATTTTGCGGAAGCAATCGGCAGGGAAAAATTTTTGCAGTATCTGTTTTTTAAGCAATTGGTCTCTCTCAAAAGCTACTGCAAACAGCTCGGAATCAAACTGATTGGGGATATCCCGATTTATGTCGCCTATGACAGCGCAGATGTCTGGAGTAATCCTGAAATCTTCAAACTGACCCCGGCAAAAAAGCCGCGGTTTATCGCAGGCGTCCCGCCGGATTATTTCAGCAAAACGGGACAGTTGTGGAGCAACCCCGTTTATGACTGGACAGCGTTGAAAAATACGCGATATCGCTGGTGGCTGGAACGAATAGGACATAATCTTAAACTGTTCGATATAGTCAGGATTGACCATTTCAGGGGCTTCTTCGCTTACTGGCAGGCCCCTGCAGGCAGCAAAACCGCAGCCAGCGGCAAATGGGTGAAATGTCCCTATGATAATTTTTTCAATACGCTGTTTAAGCGATTTGCCCCTCAGGCAATCATAGCGGAAGATTTGGGGCTTATTACGCCCGACGTCAAAACGTTCATTGAAAAACACCATCTGACTGGAATGCGTGTGCTTCAGTTCGGCTTCGACGGCAATCTTGCCAAAAATCCGCACTTCCCGGCCAACCACATAAAAAATACTATTGTCTATACCGGCACGCACGATAACAATACCGCGGTCGGCTGGTTCGCAAAAGATGCAACTGCCGCACAAAAGAAAATCCTTTTTGCCTGCCTCGGCGAAGCACAGCGAAGACGGGCGTGCCTCGGGCGAAAAGTTTCAACTCACCAAATAAATTGGGAACTCATAAAACTCGCGTTAAGTTCCGTTGCCAATCTTGCCATAATTCCCGTGCAGGACGTTTTGGGTCTTGGCGAATCAGCCCGTATGAATCGTCCCGCCACGATAAAAGGCAACTGGCAATGGCGGCTGCACTCTCGTAGCGACCTGTCCTCCGTAGCGAAAGCGAAGGGGGAAGCGAAGACCTCGGCGAAGTCAAAGACGAAGACGGGCCTGCCTCGGCGAAGCGCAGCGAAGACGGGCGGTCAGCTTACGCCTCAAATCTCAAAGAAGATTGCGAAATTGTCTGCTGCCTGCCGCAGGACATAAAATCGCCGGCATTACTCGCTCCACTTGACCATTTCTGGGTGCAAATCCTGCACAGTCGGGTCGGCGGGTCTTATACGGGCGCTTATATTCTGCACGCCGTATCCCTCGATTTTGGCGGAACATTCGTAATAAGCGATGTTACCCTGTCTGGATTTAAACGACATCGGAATAATTTTGTAATTCTGCCTGCTGCCTGGCGTATGGAACAGCTCCACGATAAATAATTCTGTTGGTGCATGTCCCAAATCCACAACGCACTTCGCTTCGAGAGTGTCCCCTTCGCAGACGCACTCTTTTTTATCTAAGTTGGTGGTAAGCTCTTTAACCACTATGTAATTCCAGCCCTTGAAAATCTCCTGTTCGCGGTCGATTGCCTCCCGAAGTCGCTGACGGTTATTCTCGCGGAGCAGTTCGTGCTCTTTTGTCGCGGGGGTATAAAACTTTCTTGAGTAATCGACCAGCACCCTGTTCATATTGAAATTGTCGCAAGCCGAGATGATGGATTCTTTCATCATATCCACCCATCGTTTGGGAATACCCGCTTCATTGCGCTCGTAAAACAGTTCCGCCACTTCTTCTTCGAGCAGGTCATAAATCTGGTTTGCCTCAGCGGTTTCCTGCAGCTCGGTATGAACATAGAATCTGCCTGCGGTAATCTGCCAGCCGTTTTTGCCGTTATACCCTTCCGCCCACCAGCCGTCGGGCACACTGAGGTTCAAAACGCCGTTCATCGCCGCCTTCATCCCTGATGTGCCGCTGGCCTCGTTTTCCATTACCGGGGTATTCAGCCAGACGTCGGCTCCCCAGGCAAGATGCCTCGCCACGTCTATGTCGTAATTCTCAAGGAAAATCACCCTGTCTTCGAGCTTGCGACCTCGCGCGAAATCCAGGATTTCCTTAATCATATATTTGCCCGCGGCGTCGGCAGGATGCGCCTTGCCCGCGAATATAAGCTGAACGGGCCTTTTGGGATTCGTGAGTATTTTCACCAACCTTTCCTTGTCCTTAAGGAGAAGCGTCGCGCGTTTGTAAGGAGCAAAACGCCTGGCGAAGACAACCGTCAGATACTCCGGGTTAAACAGCCGGGTGAGGTTGATGATTTTGGGCTGCGAATAACCCCTTGCAACAAGGTCATTGGCAAGTTTTCTGCGAATGAATTCTATCAGGTTGAGCTTGTTTTTATGATGGGCTTCCCAAATCTCCTCATCCGGCGTATCGGCGAGTTTTTGCCATATATGCCCCTTATCGCGGCAATGTATGAAACTGGGGCCGATATGGTGATTGAAGAGATTGGTAAACGGCTCACTAATCCACGACCAGTGAACACCGTTGGTTACATAATCTATCGGGATTTCTATCGGCTGCATCCCGGGGAAAAGCCCCGCCCACATTTTGCGGGAAACATCCCCGTGCATCTTCGAGACGCCATTGACGTACCTGGAGAATCTTATCGCCAGCGCAGGCAGCCAGAAGGTGTCCTTGTTATTTTCGATAAATGCGTACGCGCTGAATTCGTCGAATGACAGACCAATCTGCCTTATTTCCGGCTCGAGATATTTTTTTGCCATCTTGATATCGAAGTGCTCGTTGCCGGCGATTACGGGAGTGTGCGTTGTAAAGACCGTGGAGGTTCTAATCAGCGCCCTGGCCTCGGAAAATGATACCCTCTCTTCGGCCATCAGCTTCTGCAGCCGGGCGATTATCAGAAAGGCGGAATGCCCCTCGTTTATATGATAGATATTGGGTTTGATATTCAATAATGCAAGCGCTTTTACCCCGCCAAGCCCAAGCACCACTTCCTGCTGGATTCGTTTATCTTTGTCCGCGACATACAGCTCATTTGTAATATCCCTGAGGTATCGCGGGTTATCCTCGACGTTGGTATCGAGCAGAATCAGCTTTGTTCGCCCGACGTCAATCTGCCAGAGTTTAATTTTACAATTTTCGCCGAGTATCCTTGTTTCAACAAACGCCGGCCTGCCGTCAGCGAGACGTATCTCCTTTATCGGCAGGTAGTGATTTTCAAGCTCAAGGAACAATTCTTCCTGCCGCCCCTCAAGGTTAATGCGTTGAGTGAAATAGCCGAACCTGTAAATTAGTCCCACGCCTATAACCTGCATCCCTAAATCCGAGGCGGTCTTAAGGTGGTCTCCGGCCAGAATACCCAGCCCGCCGCTGTATATCGGCATAGATTCGTGAAGGCCGAATTCCATTGAGAAGTAGGCGATAACGTTGTTCTTGTTAATGCCGCAGTCGTCGCCGCCGTTTTGCGGCGTCCCGCTGTATTTCATATATTCGTCGAATTTATGCCAGACCCTGTCAAGTTCGACAAGAAAAGCCCTGTCGCCGGCAAGCTCATTCATTTTTCCTTCAGGGAGGTCCAGAAGAAATTTGACCGGGTTATGATTGACCGACCTGAACAGATGGGTATCAATGCGGTAAAAAAGATTTACCGCGTCATAGTCCCAGAGGCACCACAAATTGTGAGCAAGTTCATACAGCTTGCCTAAGCTCTCCGGGTAACGCGGATACACGAAAATATTCTTAAAAGCCATATATTCGACTCCTTAGTTTCGCTTCGCTGCCAAACACCCATATATTTATAGTGTTATACGCTGCCGGGTCAAATACAGTTTTGACGATAAATTCAGCAACACGAATAGTAACTCAAAAAGCCGCAACCCGGACAAATCATCGTCTGGGGCGGATTAGTGACATTTATAACCCGACAAGGGTACTACTCTTTCCTGCGGCGATAAAGCAGGCCGCCCAGTCCCAGCAATGCAAGAGTCGTCGTATCAGGAAGCTGTTGAATAATATCCGCCCCCGCAGAGGCGGCAGCCGGCCCCGGCCTGCCCGCATCGGTTATTTCAAGATATACGATACAAACCGAGCCGTCGCCGGACTGTATGCCAATCGCAATATCCGGGGACGTCATAACAGAGACATTACCGGCAGCAGAACTATTGTTGAACGAAAGTCCCGTCTCGTTCGCGGCGAAGACGGTCAATCCGAAAACCATTATAAATATCATTAACTTTTTCATTTTTTCTCTCCTTAATACTCTTACTTTTAAACTTTCCTGATGCTTGTATTCTCGCAGTTGCCGGATAAAAAAGCATATAGGCAATCTGCTTAATTTGTACCTCACAAATGCCTATGGGGTAAGTATGAATAAAGGCGGTCGCAGTAACGGACGGAGGGAACAAAAATTCTATCGGCGAAGGAAAACACCGGCACAAAGCGAACCCTTCCATAACTGGCTTAAAACCTGATTTCGACGCCGTCTTGCTCTTCGACCGGCAGCGAACAAGTTCTTTCGAACCGTGATGTCATTTTTGCCGTAATATTTCAGATATACTCGGTCCTTCACCCTTTTTGAAAACAGGTTGGCTCGATTATAAAAAATTATTTACAAACGAAACAGCAGCTTTTTTCGTATAATTATGATAATCAGCTTTTTTGTTGTTGCAAAAGGCAATTGGCGCGAGAGCAGACGTAATGTACTGTGCAATCGGAGAATTATGTTGGAATAGCCGGAACGGAGTTCGCCTGTTGGCGGTTCTGTTGTTATCTTCTCTTTTGTGGTGGTCTGGCATAACTTTGGCTGCCCCGATGACCGCCGGGCACGCCAGAAAATTGGCGCAGGCCTGGGTGGCCGCAAATCCGAAACCTATGGGCGCTCAATTAGGCGGCGCCATTGAAAGCGTTGAAACGTTTTCTGATGCCAACAGCCAGCCCATTTACCACGTTGTTTATCTGCAGCCGGCTGGTTTCGTAATTGTCCCGGCGGATGATGAGATTGAGCCGGTCATTTGTTTTGCCCAGACGGGCAGTTTCGACCCTTCCCCGGATAATCCCCTCGGCGCCCTTGTAAGCAGGGATTTGCCGGGCAGAGTCAATGCCGCAAGGGCCATACAGAAAATGGTGCGTTCGGGCAAGGCCCTCCAAAGTTTTACACAGCAGGAGATGGACATAAGACATTCGGGCGAGAAGGCCTTCGATAAATGGTCAAAACTGCTCAACGCCGCGGATTCCTGCTCAGTGCTGGCAACGTCTCTTGGCGGTATTTCGGATGTCAGGGTTTCGCCCCTTTTACAAAGCAAGTGGAACCAGACGACCATTTGCTCAAATACTACCTGCTACAATTATTACACGCCTAACAATTATCCCTGCGGCTGTGTTGCGACCGCGATGGCCCAGTATATGCGGTTCTGGCGATACCCGACGACGGGTGTCGGGACGGGATGTTTTACGGTATATGTTAATGGAGCCGCCAGGACAAAGTGTTTGAGAGGCGGAGATGGTTCGGGAGGCGCTTATAGCTGGACGGATATGACGCTTGTCCCGGATTGCAGCACGACGCTGATACAAAGACGGGCCATTGGCGCACTGACATACGACGCGGGCGTGGCAGTGAATATGCGATACGCGTCAAGCGGCTCAGGTGCATATATAAGCGATGCTACCGCAGCGATGGTTGACACATTTGGTTACAGCAATGCTATTGAAGGTGGCGATGAAATTACCAACATAGGAGACGGCTTGAATGGAATGATTAACCCAAATCTTGACTGGGGTAACCCGGTAATACTTGGTATTTCCAATTCTTCCGACGGCAGCGGGCACGCCATTGTGGCCGACGGGTATGGGTACAACAGTTCTACGCTGTATCATCATCTGAATATGGGCTGGGACGGCGAAGAAGACATTTGGTATAACCTGCCGAATATCGATTCCTCACCTTCATTCAACATTGTGGATAGTACAATATATAACATCTATATGAGCGGCTCAGGCGAGATTATCAGCGGGCGGGTTACGGCAGCCGATACCGATACGCCAATTTCCGGGGCGACAGTAACCGCAACCGAGTCGGGTGGCACAACGTATTCGGCTGTTACAAACAGCAACGGTATTTATGCCATCGCCAAAATCCCGTCAAGCTCAACCTATACGGTATCCGTCACACAACCCGGCTATTCTTTCACAAGCATATTGGCCTCTACGGGCTTGTCGCAGGATAATCAGCCGACGTCGGGAAACTGCTGGGGGATAGATTTTACCGGAACTCAGTTTCCCGCCGTCACCACGAGGACGCTGACCGTCATTTCGACAGTGGGTGGTACTGTGACGCAACCAGGATTAGGGACCTTCACCTGCCCCGACGGTAATGTTGTCAATCTCGTTGCATCAGCCGATGTCGGTTATCACTTCGTCAACTGGACCGGTACGGCTGTTGATGCAGGCAAGATAGCTGATTCAACTTCAGCTGCAACAACAGTCCTTATGAATGCCGATTATACGGTAATCGCTAACTTCATCGCCAATCCGGTCAACTACATTTTGACAGTGAACTCCTCCGGTGTTTCGGGTGTGAGCATCAATAGCAGTACGGGACACGGAGGAACGACGAATTATACGAAAACTGTAACGAGCGGGACAACAGTGACGCTGACGGCGCCTTCGACGGCCAGCGGGCAAACGTTCACTGGATGGACTGGCGATGTGCCGAGCAGCAGTCAGACTATTTCATTCTCGATGAATGGCACAAAGACCGTCACGGCGAACTATGTGACGCCAAGCTACACACTGACGGTGAACTCATCTGGCGCTGGCGCATCGAGTGTGAGTATCGCAAGCAGTACAGGACATGATGGCATAACACCGTATAACAAAACGGTATTAGCAGGAACTTCTGTCAATCTCCAGGCGCCTCAATATGTCGGGTCGGGGGCATCACGGATGAGTTTCACCGGCTGGAGCGGGTCATTAACCGATGGCAATCAGTCCATTACCTTCTCAATGAATGAACCAAAGACCGTTACGGCAAACTACGCTTCAGATCCACAGATATCTACGAAGTTTGGCAGTTTCGGTACGCAGACGAACGTCAAGCGTACATTGAAGGATTGCAATAATAATGACGTGACGTTCTCACTTTCGGGCGGCGGTTATGGTGAGATAGACCCCTGTGACTGCCATTTTGGGCAAATCGAACTTTATGACACGACGGATAAGTCAGTTTTGACAATCAAGACCAAAAGCAAGATAGAGACAAGCATAGGTGATATCAATGTAAATGGTCCGCTTAAAGCAATTTCAGCTGCAAATATCGAACTGAACGGCAGCATCACAATCGGCTCTTCTTTGAATTCTAATGCGGCCGTAACAATAGTATTCGACCAGACAAGCAACCTTGTAATTAATAGCCAAATGCCAATCAAGTCAATTTCCGCAACCGAATGGCGCGGCGGCTCGATTGATGCCCCATCCATCGGCAGTATCACGACCACGGGCGACAAGAAACGAGTAATACCAGGTGATTTAGATGTTAATGTAACAAGCGGAACTATCCAGAGCATCAAAGCTGCCGGCACATTATCAGGCAATTGGACGTGCAATTCTGTTAAGGGTATCTCTGCTACAGATATTGTCGAAACCAATCTGACATTAAATCAGCCGCCGGATGCAAAGATACTTGCTCTCGGCAGTTTAATCGCTAAGGACGATATAGATTCCAGTCAAATACTCGCGCAGGGTAACATCGGCACAGTTACCGCCGGAGCAATGAAAAATTCGGTTTGCTTTGCGGGCGTCAATTCCGCTTATTTGGTGGACGTGAATGCTGATGGCGTTCTCGATTTACCCGTTGCCGATTCCAATACTTTTAGTAAAAAGGCAACAATAAAGAGCATCGCGATTAAAGGCATCAAGACGGAGCCGTTGCCGTATTATATCAACAGTAATATTGCCGCTGCGAATATTCTAAGTGTGTCTATTGCTTATCCGAAGAGCGACAACGGCGGTGTGCCGTTCGGCTTAACCGCTGATAATATTAAGAAGCAGACCATCAAAAAGCCGGATTTGGAGGCGATAGGCGACTTCGAAATCCGCCTCTATTAAAAATAAGCGGGTTGCTATCTTTTGAATTTGCTGTAATTGGCGTGCTAAAGGCGGCGAGTGGCTGAACACCACAGGTCAGATGAAATGGAATTCTGCAAATATCTTGAGTCCGGCGTCTGTTGTTTTTGGTCTTGCGTCTTATTCGACCAGCAGGTCCGCAGTAACTATATCGGCCTGGCTGTCGTGCATAAGGTCATCGGTGAAAGTGCCTACGGTTCGCAGATGTGACGTGCCCGCGAATTTCCGCGTTTCGATAAGTCGGGCGCCTTTGGCCGCTATCTTGCGAAGGGCATGCTTTGCCTTTTGTTTGTCCTGTGCCCCGACCGCATCGACAATAACAGTTACTCGTTTGCCTCTCTGCAAAAGCCCGAGCGCAGTCGCCTCAACCGCTCCTTCCGCGCAGGCACCTATCAGCACAAATTCATTTGACCGGATTTCGCTCAGCAGCCGGTCTATCCTCGGCTCATCAAACGGGTCTAAGCATCTTTTATGAAGAACAATCTGTCGATACTCCCGTAGCAAATCCACCGGCAAATCGGTGTTATTGTCCGCCGCGAAACTCGCCCTGTTGTTTAAAAGCGTATAGTTGATTTTATGCATCCCTTCCGTTCCGTCCACGCAGAATCCGCCGTTGTTTTCGGGATGAACTTCGCAAATTGATACTACAGGTATCTTCTTGGCGCGGGCATACGCCATTATCCTTCTGATATGGCTTAATACCCTCCTGCGATTTCCCACCCTTGCAGTACCGTTATCGAGGAAAAAATCCTTCTGAGTGTTGATGTCTATCAGGACCTGCTTACGACGAGTTTTTATCAATTGCCTTATCATGTTCGCGACCCCCTTTGTGTCGCTTCTATCCGGCTTATCCCTATGCCTTTGGCCCTTATATATCCATACGTCCCAACTCCATCCCTGGTGCAAAAAAACTATCCAAAAATTTCTTCTTCTCTCACAACCAAGCCATCCTAAACATCGTTTACCTTCGACACCGACTTTAAACCCTTATTTCGTCGTTTTTAACCCCGCCAGACACTAAAGTTTGGCAAAACCGCGTCCGTCTATTATAATAGTCCGCCAACTGCCCAAAATGTTACAAAAGCTGGCCTTATACTGATTGGTTTTCAAAATGTCAAGAAAATTAAATAACTATCCACAATTCGTCCTGGAGCACCCAAATCCGCCTGTTAAGCTTAATTTTGGTGATATTTTCGGACGTTCGGCCCCTATCCATATCGAGATTGGCTCAGGCAAGGGAACATTTTTGGTAAACCAGGCAAAATCTCAGCCCGACGCCAACTTTATCGGGATTGAATGGGCAGGCAAATTTTACCGTTTCGCCGTTGACCGGATTGGCCGGTGGAATCTGGCCAACGTCCGGATAATTCGCACCGATGCCATCCCCTATATCGCCGAATGTGTCCCCGATTCCTCCGTCGATTGCTTTCACATCTATTACCCCGACCCCTGGCCCAAAAAACGCCACAACAAAAGGCGTTTTATCAACTCCGCCAACACCAACCAGCTCATACGCTGCCTCAAGCCCGCCGGCTCTATCCGCGTCGCCACCGACTTCGCGGAGTACTTCGAGCAGATAAAATCGGTGTTTGCCTCCAAATCTGACTTTCTTGAGCAGGTTGATTTCCTACCCAACGCCGGCGCTCAAATCGGCGAATGGGTCGGCTCAAACTTCGAACGAAAATACCTGATGGAAAAAAGACCTGTCTTTACAATGGCCGTTAGAAAAAAGTGCAGTAAAGCTTTCTAATTTTTTCTAAATTTTTTGAATATTTTTGAAATTATTTGAATTTTTTGGAAAATGGAGCTGTTTTTGATACGGTTTTTTGGAACTATACTTTACCGCAGAGAGCACCCGCTTTTAGCGAGGTGAACAGATTGCCTATTTTGCCATTTCTTAGCAACTGAGAACACAGAGGCCGCAGAGAAATTTTAGACACTGTTTTTTCACTACAAAGGACACGAAGTAACACGAAGTTCTGGAACCAAGGATTTGCACCCCCCGCCGTTTTGCTTCTTCCCGCCCCACAAGATGGGACTCCGTTGCACTTCGCAAGGCGGGACTTCGCAAAACGAGACGCGGGGGGCTATGCGAGGCTTCGCAGATTTATTTTAGACGCGGATTGTGCAAATTACGCCGAAGGCAAGAGTATATGAGTATATACGCATATACTTATATAGTGGTCCAACGGTAAAGATTATTATGGCAAGGTTTTATGGACAAAATTATTTGACACCGGATTTACACCGATTGACACGGTTTTTTGCTACAAAATTGTTTGTCTTCTTTTGTTTTTTAATAATATAATGTTTCGTAAGGTCGGAAGGTCATGATTTTGAGATTGGAAAGGAAATAAGTACGATGTCCCAAGAGTTAGAATTGAGTCAACAGAATACGATAGTTTGTAAATGGTGTACAAAGGAAATGCCAATATTAGCAAAGACATGTCCTTATTGTGGCAAACTAAGGCCGGATATCTATATAGATAAAATATTAACTTTAGTATTTGGGATGACAACTGCGGCTATTACTATAATATTTTATCTTCTATTGAGTCATAATAGCATGGACCAACGAGATATATTAATAGGTCTATCTATTTTGATCTTAGCTATCAGCATAGTTACTTTATGCAGTGGCATTACTTATTTAGAAAAGATTTTTGAAAGATCGTCGTCCCAATATCCCCGACTGAAGACGAAATGGTATTTTTCCGCTTATTGTTTTGCAATTGCGTTTTTGTGTGTAGGGCCTTTTGCTTTTCTTCTAGTGTGGTTTAATCCTTGTTATCGGCTAATTAGCAAAATTGTCATAACTGTAATTGTACCGCTGCTTATGCTCTTTGTGATCTTGCTTATTAAATCTGTATAGATTTATTTTTTGCGATTTTAATCAATAAAATCAATGTAAATCTATGTTAATCCTCCTTCGCTAATGCTACGGCGGACAAGTCTGTGTCTAAAAAATCCGTGTAATCTGCGCAATCTGTGGCTCAATTTTTGTTTCTTTTGCGCCTTTTCGTGGCTAAGAACGGCTTTGGCGGCGAAGTTTGATGTAGTATCTGATTGCTGTTTTACCCGAGTCAAACGCTAACCTGTTCACGGGAATCCGCCCCGGCTCAAAAAACTCTATGCCGGCGATTTCCTTCCTGTTTGGCTTTATTTTTTTCGGATTATCAATCATGCACGTAAAGAACAAATCTGTGGTCGTATAGGTTACACCTTTATAAACGTAAATATTCGGCGCAGATATTAGATACCGCGGGTTTTTGACTTTTATGCCTAACTCTTCCCGAACCTCTCTCGCAACCGTTTCTTCAATCGACTCCCCGTAATCTGCAAACCCGCCTGGAAAATCAAGCATTCCCGCCTTCGGCTTATTGGCACGAGTTATCACAAGCACCTTTGAACCGCACTCGATAATGGCCGCCGCCGATGATGCCACGTTGTGATAATACTCAAATCCGCATTTGCCGCACGTTATGTGCTTGTTCTTCGAATACGCCTTCGGCCCTTTGGCCCCGCAGCCCGGACAATACTTGAATATCTTCGACAAATTCATTTTAACAAGACTCCAAATTGGGCTACTTGTCCCAAGGCCCAGGAGTAAAGCGCCATCAGTAATACATAAGTTCCCACAGTAAAGGCGATTGTAACTATCGTCCAGAATATTTTGTTGGCAGTGTTATATTGCGGATTTTTCCATATAAACGGCAACGCAAGTGGTTGTAAAAGAAATATCCAAAGAATCACCATCGATGTTTTGTAATACCATTGAACGCTGCCTGGCTTTTTTATTCCCTTCAATTCCGCGTCGATTAAGAACTCGCCGCAGTGCTTGCACTTCACCGCCTCATCCTGAATCTCTTCCGCGCAAAACGGGCATTTCTTCATAAGCATATCTCACTGTCAGGCGTTAAATAATCGTTGTTATATGTTCTATAATCTCATTTATCGGCGGTTTTTCGGGCTTTCGGTTAATCAAACCAAACCTTCCAAATAACGCCCCAGTTTGGTCTGGCCACGCTTTTTATGGCGTATTGCCGCCGATTCCGGCTTTTCAGCTTATATGACGCTGGGCAGTGGTTAAGTCACGTCCCAAAAACGCCGAAAACAAGAATGTACCATTGTGATACACCCGGAATCTCCAGCGGAAAAGAGGGACTTAAAGCAAAATGATTACCTGGTGAGCAGGAAGTGTATGGTCGATAGTTCCAGGAGAAAGTTCATTACAATCACCTTCGCGGCAGGTATGTCTATGGGCCTGCTCTTCGCTTCCCTGTCATTTATAAACTCACAGCGCAAAGACAGCCAAAAAACCCTTATGTATTTCACCTCCACACAGGCAAAGTTGATTTCCACAAACGTCAAATGCGCAATGTCTTTCAGTGACGCCAAAGACGCCAATGCTATTCTCGAGACCCTCAAAATCCAGAATTGTATCGCCTTCGCGGGCATTTACGATTGCAATGGCAAACTCTTCTCCTCATATTATCGCGATGACGTCAGGAACAGGGAGTTCAAGCTGGTGCCCCCTACAAAGGCAAAATTCATATCTCGCGACGGCTTCATAGTGGTCTCCGAACCCATCATCCACCAGCGACAGTTCCTCGGAACCGTCTGCCTCTGGACTCAGCTATAATTATCAGCTCGATTCGCCTTAAAAAACGCCGGCTATGGGTACATTTAAAAATGACGCAAACCCATTATTTTTAAACAGTTATAAATCAGTGTCCTCTGTGAAATCTGTGGTTAAGACCTTGTTTTTTGTGCATTTTTGTGGCCATTTTCAGCATGTTTTTTAAGTGTTGTTTTTGCTATAACCCACGCCTTTACAAGGCGTTAAATTCTGGATACGAACAGTCGTATAAAACACTTGTATCAAACAGTTGTATGATACAACTGTTACCCATTTTCGCGCAGGTCGAAAACCCTTAGATGCAAAAATTTTAAATTTTTTTTACTCCTTACGCAATAAGGACTTATCGTTTTTGACCCCATCAGGAAATCCGGTAGTGGGTCAGTTTGAGTAATTTTCAATAAGTTCAACAATATCGTCTATTTCCCAAAGACGGGTGCTTATGCCTGCTTTCATAGCAGGGGTCATTCTTAATGCTTGGTGAATCCGGCAAAAGTTATAGTGAACAAAGTGTAACGCCACAGCCCAGTGTAAATTCTCAATCTTCTTACTGAATCCGTTTGTTAGCCGTGTAAACCGCCTCATTTGCATTCTCATAGTGAGGTTTTGGCGTTCAATAAATGAGGTTGAGATATATCGGGGGTCTGGATTGCCTTTGATTACCGCTAACATAGTGCCGATTACGTTACCCTGTGGACTATACCGATGCTCTATTCTGTCCTTTTCATCGCCGTATAGCTTAACCAGTGTTGCATAATCTATGTTGTTGCCAAACGCTGAGGGGACGGCTGTTAAATATGCTTTGTGCCCATCGCTGGTAAGCTGAATCCTATGTTTTAATCGCTTGGCTAAGTCCTGCATAAACTCGCTGCCCCAGCCAGCATCACGACCACCAATAAGCCAAGAGGGAACAAGCTTTGTGTCGGGGTCTATCGCTACCCAAGTCCAAACATCACCATAGCCAAACGTGCCTTTATATTTAGCCGGGACGTTCTTTTGTTTTGCATAGCAGAAAGACCATATCTCATCGACTTGGATACGCTGACAGGGCAAGTCCACCATAACCTTGTTGTGGAATCGCTCACAAGCCCTGCCTGCGTCTCTTAATAGCTTGACCACTGTATTCTTAGCTACTCCCGTGATTCTAACAGTGGCCCGAATGGAATTGCCTTCTACTAATGCCCTTAAAACCTGAATCCGCTTTTCTTTGGTCAATATATTCATACTGACCATTATGCTTGAGCGGTCAAGTAAAGTCAAGAACATTTTTCAATTTTTTTAATTATTTTTTAGCTCTTGACGCTGATGCCGAACTGCTACGTGCGTCCTCCGTGTTTTTGCATTGGTTTTTAGCAAGCAATATATCCCATGAAGAGCGGCGGTCTTGTTTAGCAACATTGATGGCCTGCTCAACAGTAAAAACAAGCCTATTTTCTTCTTTATGTTTTTCCATTTTTTATTTCCTCCAACGGGCCTAACATGATGCTATTGGAACCCATGAAGGCCATGTCTTCTATAATTTCCCTAATTTTTCCCTTTGCTTCTTCCGCGTTTTTAATACCAAGACGGTTTAATTCATCACAATCAATAATATATTCGTGTTCTGAATACGTGTTTGTAAGTTTATCGGCAATATAAGCGGCATCTCTTGAATTTAAAGCTTTATTCCTTTCGAGTAACCGTTCGGCGTAATCTTGGGCGACCTTAAGAATCCTTGCCATCCCAGTAAAATTGACAGTATCAATTTTATCAAATAAAGGTTTTATCATCTCAGACACAAAATGAGTAGCTATGGGCAAAAGAGTTTCAACTTTTTTGCGTGACCTACTTAACCAAAACACCATTTGTTCGTCCGCAGCGTGAATAGCTTCACTATTGAGCCTCTCTATCGCTTGCACTACCTCCAAAGCCGAAAATCGTTTTTCTTCTTCTGCATCAAATACTTGAGCATCCAATGGGCCAAGTTCAGCGAATCTGCTCATTATTATTTTATCGGCCCCCAAAGTAAATAGGGTCGCCGCGCTTTTGGCGTGACATGGGACAATTACATCATAGCCGCCACAATGTTTACGTAGCAAAGACGCTATCTTGAACGCCGCCCCCGCATCGCCGCCTGGAGAATGCACAACGACTGAAACCTTCTTTTTTTCTTCGAGTTTACGTATGTTTTGCGCAAACACATTGGAATTTTGATTATTCAAATCGGCATTCGCATCACGGACTTGACCATTATGCCACAACAACACGACTTGCATGCCAATTTCTTTTTCGAGTTCAAGCACTTTTTCGGCAAAAGCTGAGTCAATATTACTTGGACTTGAATAAAAACAAGCTCTGTATTTCTTTTTTACAGCAGCTTCTTCGCTATTCGCCATGTCTATCCCACCTAACTTTTGCTGCTTTTTGAGCGATTTCGACACGCTTTTCTACCGATAATTTCGCCGCCCTTGCTTTACCACCTTTGAGGCCTCCAAGCCGTCCCAATAATACAGCAGCAGGATTTTTACCTTCTTCAATCGCTTTGTCAAGCAGTTTTTCAGACGTGGAATCATCCACGATTGACTTGGCTAAAAGGTTTACATCGAACTTGTTTTTGCTTGACCGCTTAGGCATACCGCTATATTACCATCGGCGGTATGCCTAAGTCAAGTTTAATTTTTTAAGCACCCATCTTTACTTGTCAAAAAGCGTAAAAACAGTTATAATCCATAGAAAAGGGAAGCGTTGGGCTTCCCTATCATCATAACCCCTTTTTAAGGAGTTTCGATATGCGTAAGCTTTTAGCTTACCTGATGATAGGGCGGCGCGGCTTAGAACCGTAAAGCTATCGACACTCCTATAAGCTCGTATTCTGTCAATACGAGACGGACCGATAGGTCTTTGCGGGGAAGGGCGTTAAAGTACCCGGGACCCTGAGTTATGACAGTATCTTGGGACACTCCGGGGCGCGCTTCCCTCTTTTTAATTCCGCTTTTTCAAAGAACACAAAACTTTCCAAAAAGATTTCAACTTGTATTAACTGACCCACTACCGGAAATCCCTTAGTTTTCGTCAAAACCGCGCAAGTTCGCGCCATAGGATAGAGGGACCTTGTGGTTCTTCTTGAGGTGTTTAGCCCGGCAACTTTATTGCCGGGTTACTCTCAGATTTCAAATTTTAAATCTTAAATCCAGAGAGGAAAGATTTATGTCTGCTAAATTTACAGTAACGGTTCCAAACTGCTTCTCTCGCCTGCCTCTCTGGTTTGTTCTCACTTTTTACCGTCTTCGTTATGGCTATTCCGCCGCATTTATCCACATCCAGAAATTCCGCTTCGCCATCGTTGACCCCGCCGATTACGACCTCCTTCACAAACATAAATGGCGGCTGAACCGCTCCAATCGCACATACTATGCCTTCCGCACCGTCTCTCGCGGCCCGCTCCTCAAGCCCCGCGTAATCTGGATGCACCGTTTCATTATGAATCCGCCCGACGACCTTCTCGTTGACCATCATAACCACAATGGCCTCGACAACCGCCGTTCCAATCTCCGCCTCGCCACCGATTCCACCAACCAGCAAAACGCCCGCAAAAGAAACAGCAAAACCACCTCCCGTTTCAAAGGCGTTGACTTCGTCAAACCCACCGGCAAATGGCGTGCTCGAATCTCCGTCGCCGGCAAACGACTCTTCCTCGGCTCTTTCACCGACGAACTCGACGCCGCCCTCGCGTATGATAACGCCGCGAGGAAGTTCTTCGGAGAATATGCATGTTTGAATTTTGCGTGAAAATACTTGAACCCCGTCACTCGCCGGGGGCATAGATGACGGGGCTAATTATTCTTGGGATGATTTTTATTTACATAATTGATTTTTATTTGAAGGGTGTTCGTGTCGAAACAATATCGTTTGTTAAATCCGGCCGTCCATACCCGGCCTTGCATCCCATTTCTACGAAGCGCACGCACGGCACAACTCTTGTATCGTTGCACAACAATCCCGATTGGCCTCGGGATATATTCCGCCACAAGGTGAACGTGTTTTGCGCAAACCTTCAGTGCGTAAATTCGCTGGCCCAACTGAATCGCCTTTTGCCGAATGGCTTCTTCCGCAATCCGTCGCTGATTAAAAGACAACTGCACTGCGTCTTTCGTAAGCGCCTTTGAATTTGCGTCCGCCAAATCTTCGTTTGGAGGCAGGATTTCTCCGTCTTTGACGTATTTGCGTTTGTCCCCTTGCAGCCAGCTTCCGTAGGTTGTCCACGTCACCATATATCCGATTGTCTTCGCCATACCGGGAATTTTATATCACGTTTCTTATTTTAACAATATTTTCTTTATTTTCCTCATCCATATAATATTTAGCCCCACCACTTCGTCTCGACGCCTTGTGTCGGGACAATGGCGGGGTTAATTAATTGTGTGACGGGGTTGCCCTTTTGAACGCCCGCTTCGGGCATTTGTATTTAACCACCCTACCGCCGACCTCATCGGCGGCATATTTAGCCCTGCCATCTTCGCTCTTGGCGAGTGGCAGGGTTAATTCGTCGTGTATCGAAACAATGACGGCGTTCCTCCCTATCCGTATTTAGCCCCGTCACCATCGCCCCTGGCGTGTGACGGGGTTACCTTCTTGAACGCCCGCATCGGGCGTTTATTTAACCACCATACCGCCGACCTTGTCGGCGGCGTATTTAGCCCTGTCACTTCCGGCTTGCACATCAGGGCAGGACGAATGACAGGGTTCTTCATCGAAACAATGACGGCGTTCCTCCCTATCTGTATTTAGCCCCGTCAGCATCGCCCTTGGCGTGTGACGGGGTTACCCTTTTGAACGCCCGTTTCGGACGTTCGTATTTAACCACCATACTTTCGATTCTCAGTACAAATCCTTATCCGCAATAATAGTCTGTCAAGCAAAATACCTCCGAAAAACAAAAAATATTTCCCCTCCTAGGTAGAGGTAGGTATAGGGAGTAGCTAGCATAGCGATTTTATTGAGATTTAAAAACCGGGTTATAATAGAAGATATGCCGCTAACAAAGCGGACGAAAGAATACTTTACTTTTAGGAAATTTATATGAACCGTAGGAATTCAAACAAAATAATTAATTGCCAGCGAGTTATAATAATTATTCTTTCGTTTTCCTTTTTTACTTTCCTTATAGCGTCAATACTGATTGCTCTCGTTTATCCGCAGTTACTTAATAAAGTTATAGACTACGCCGCCGATTTCTGCAAGGTCACCCTTGGTGCTGTCTTGGGCTGGTTGCTTCACAAGGGCAGAGTGCCATAAGCGAATTGCTATTACGACTGGCTGTCCCTATTTTCGCCACGCTGGCGGCTGTAATGGCCCATTATAAGAAAATAGTTGCACGTTACCACATTGTGTACAAGTAAATATCTTCATTACACGATTTCCTGCCGGGTTGAGTCCGAAATTATGGGTTTGCGTAAAATCCTCATCAGCTATGAGGGCGTAATCTCCCCTTCCACACACTTTGCATTTTCTATTCACTGCAAGGTCGAGATGTTCAGCACCATGTTCAATCACAGATATTGTCTTGTCGATTTCGTTGAGTAACGCCCCTGCATCGGGTAGACAGCTTTTTTCTCTTTCAACTATGCACCTTTCAAACAACGGGTTCGCAAACTTTATGGTTGAAGATTGTGGGAATATCTGCTCGACATCGAATTCATCGTCTCTGAAATACCACAATCTCAGAACAGGTCGTCCGCTTGTCATTGCCCATAAAATCTTACCCAGACAAAACACGTCAAAGGTTGGTTTTATTCCCTCGATACGCATGCCCATAGCCCATGCAGGCATCCAATCTCGACTCCCGACGTTTTGATATGTTTCAGAAATTCTCGTATGCTGCGGGTCATCGAAAAATACAAGTCCAAAATCGCCTAATATCAACTCATTCTTCGCCCCTATGAATATGTTTTCAGGCTTTATATCTCTGTGAACGTATCCTTCTTTGTGTAATTTTGCGACTCCCTCAACAACAGGCCTGAACGCTTTCAGGACAGATAAAAAATCGCCTTTGAATGTATCCAGTTTTTTGGTTAATGTGCCACCTGGATAAAACTTTGAGATAAACCATTCGCTATCTGGGTCCGAGTCCACCAGTTCGATAAGGTTTGGGTGTAGATTTTGCCTCATCGCTGCAATTTCGTGTTTTATCCGTTCCTTAGCCAATTTGGGGTCTCTCGCGTCTTGCGTCTTATGTAAGACCTTTAGTGCAAACTGATTCGCCGGGTCTTCCATCTGCAACATCTTTGGTAACCATTTGCGCAATTCCTTATGATCTTCAGAATTTTGTTGCGCCCCGTAGGTAACGCTTCTCGAGAAACGCTCTAAGGCATTACGAACACCTCCTTGAACCTCGAGATATTCATTTTTCTTACATACACGGTATACCTTACCTTGTCCTCCACCATCATGATCTGCAATAATTATCCATTTCTGCTGATAATCCATACTCTTCTATCCTTAATTTTGTCTGTCTTTAAGTCCTTATTCTATTATTCAACCGCCGTTGTGTCTATTTTTTATTCCCTTCCGGCAGATTTAGTATTTCCCCTTCGGCTCCTTCCTCCGTCACCGCCGTGATTTTAACCCGAACAATGTCATTCTTCTCGTAGCGTAGTTTACCCGCCGTTTGTGTGGCGGGCGAAGACCTCGGCGTAACCACCTTCGTCACGGCATAGTTCTTAACGTAGCCGGATTGGGCGAAGCCGGGCCCTTCTGTCTTCTGAATCTGTACCATGAAGTATCTCTCGCATCTTCCGCTCATCGGCTCGGTATCCTCAATCAATACTTCGCACGTCTCTCCCACAAACTGTTCTCTGAACTTAAAGGCCAATTCATCACTCAATTTTCGCAGAATCTGTGCCCGTTTTTTTATAATTTTTGACTCTACCTTGTTTTTCATTCTTGAAGCAGGGGTCCCCATTCTCGAAGAGAATGGGAATACGTGTATCTTCGAAAACCCCGCCCACTTCGCTAACTCCACCGTCTGTTGAAAATCTTCATCCGTCTCGCCCGGAAATCCCACGATAATATCCGCCGTAATCGCGGGCCTGTCTAATCGCCGTTTTATCAGCTCAATTTTTGCCCGCAGCTCCTCAGCATCATATTGCCGACACATTCTTTTCAGCGTCGCACTTGCCCCTGACTGCACCGACAAATGAATATTCGGCATAATATTCGAATGCGCACAGAAAACGTCCAGCAATTCCTCGCTAATATCCCCCGGCTCAAGTGAACTCACCCGAATCCTCGGTAACCTGCCCTGAGCGGCCTGCGGTGAGCGAAGTCGAACCGAGTCGAAGGGCCCTTCCACTTGCGCCAGCGCCGTTAATAAATTGAAAATTGAAAATTGAAAATTGAAAATTTCAGGTGCTCTTCTTGTGGTATCCCTCCCGTACGCTCCCAGATTGACTCCCGTAACTACAATCTCCTTATGCCCAGCCGCCACGAGTGCCTTTGCCTCCTCAATCACCTCTTCCATCGGCTTACTTTGAACATCAGGCCTGACTTTCGGCACAATACAATAAGCGCAAAGGCCGTCACAACCGTCCTGGACCTTGAGAAACGCCCTCGTATGCCCCTTGAAACTGGACAATTTTGGCAATTTGGGATATTTAGCGAATTTGGCCATTCCATCCTTGATTTTTAACCCGTTTTTTGCTTTAATAAGGGGATTATTGTGGCCGATGATAATTTGGGCGATACTTTGCGCCAAATCGTCCCGGCTGCTGATGATATGAACGTTATCGCCGTCGCAAGGGGGATTTTCCTGGCTGTTCATCGCCGGAAGACACCCGCAAACCACCCTTACGCCGGCAGGATTGACCTTTAACGCTCTTTGTATATATTGCCTGCTCTTGGCTGACGCGGTACCTGTTACGCAACAGGTATTTATCACCGCTAAATCGGGCTTCTCACCCGATACCGCTGCCGAAAGACCCAGTTCCTCAAGAAACTGGGCTATCTGCTGCGATTCGTACTGATTCACCTTACAGCCAAGCGTATATATGGAAAAAGTTCTCATAGCTCCTATAATAATATAATTCTTTGTGTTATACTATTTGCGTTGGCAGTGAAAAACAAGTCCCGCCCATTTCCGGCTGGGACAGGAGGCATTGTTTATGGCGGAAAAAACAGGGTCGGTCTGGGCAATCGATATCGGCAACACCTCGCTTAAGGCCCTTCGACTTAACAACGAATCCGGCTCGCTTGAGGTCATCGGCTTCGACCATATCCTGCACCAGAAAGTCCTTGCCGGCTCAGGCATCAAAGACCAGGAAAAGCAGGAGCTTGTCGCCATTTCACTTCGCCAGTTTGTTCAGCAAAACGACCTCGGAAAAGATGAAATCATCATTGCTGTCCCCAGCGCAAACAGTTTCGCCCGCTTTGTCAATCTCCCGCCCGTCGAGAAAAAACGCATCCCCGAAATCGTCAAGTTCGAAGCCAGCCAGCAGATTCCCTTCGATATCAACGAGGTTGCATGGGATTGGCAGATGATGACGGAAGAGGGGGCGGCGGAAGCGAAGGTGGGGATATTCGCGATAAAAAACGACGTTGTGACGGCAGAGCTTGAGCACTTCAGCAGAGAGGATTTAGAGGTAACATACGTTCAGATAGTGCCAATGGCGTTATATAACTATGTTTTTTATGACAGGCCCGACCTGATGAAATCCGATACTCAGGCGACGGTGGTGCTGAATATTGGCGCTGAAACAACGGACCTTGTGGTATGCACGAAATCGGACGTGTGGCAGCGAGCGATAGCGATGGGCGGCAACGCGTTTACCAAGGCGATAGCGGATACGTTCAAGCTGAATTTTGAGAAGGCGGAGAAGCTAAAACGGACAGCGCCGATGAGCAAATACGCCAGGCAGATATTGCAGGCGATGAAGCCGGTGTTTACGGATTTGGCGTCGGAAATTCAGCGTTCACTTGGATTTTATACCAGCTCTCATTCGAATGTGAAGCTAACGAGAGTTATCGCAATGGGCGGCGGCACAAAAATGCGAGGATTGCTGCAATACCTTCAGCAAAGTTTGCAGATGCCCATAGAGCGTCCGGACGCGTTCAAGCGAGTTACAATTAACCCGTTGGTTTCGGCTGCGAAGTTTCACGAAAGCGTATGCGATTTTGGCGTAGTTTACGGGCTTGGGGTGCAGGCGCTCGGTCTTGGGCAGATAGAAAGTAACCTGCTGCCGAAGAGTATAGCCAAATCAATGATCTGGGCGAGCAAGACGAAATATTTTGTGCTGGCGGCATGCCTGATATTAGTGGCGTCTGTTCTGGCGTTCGCCAAGACGCTTGTAGACCGCGCCAGCTACGCCAGCAAGATATCGCAGAGGGAGAAAGTCAAGGCAGTGCTGAATACGGCGCAGAAGGCGGAGAGCGATCTAAAGGCCGAAGAGGCCAAGTCCAGCGAGTCAGAGGCGATAATAAAGAAGGAATTCGAGCAGTTCAAATATAGAGATATGGTTCCTTTGCTTTATCAGAAGCTGATAGCGACACTACCTAACGCCAAGAACAATCCAGCGCAGGCAGAACTATACCGAGCTTTTGCCGGCGGTGACGCTGAGACGATAAAGGAGAAATATCCTGACCGCAGGGAGCGCAAGCAGATTTTCGTAACTGGTATGGTTATTTATTACACGCTGGATGTCGGGAGCGGTCAGTTCGGGGTAATGGGTTTCGAGAAAGGTCTTGATACGCGAGAGCCAGGTTCGGGAGGCGCGATGGGCGGCAGGAACGCAATGCCCGACAGGAGCGGGATGATGAGAGGCAATGCTGGCGGTCGCGGCGGCAGAGGAGCGCCAGAGGCGCGAGGCAGAGGGGGGGCAGTAGTGCAGGCGCCCGGCGGCGAGTCAATACCGCGAGGTTTTGTCATAACGATAACCGGGTACAGTCCTTATAAGAATATAAGCGAGCTGCTGGACCCTGTCGGCGTCAAGAACGACCAGAACCAGTGGGGATTAGTTACCCGGCTGATGCATTTGAACAGTATGTTTGACGGCAACAGTCCTTTTGAGCTTTACAAGAAGACGGACAAGCAGCATTTTGACCTTCAGACGGGGGAAGTGGATTTGGCAGCGGAGATACCCCCCGGCATAGGAGTCGTGAAGAAAATAGAGGGCAAGGACGACGTGTTAATTGACCCGATGACCAATGAGATAATAAGCAAAATCACGAATGCTGATAAAACCGCGAAGGTAAACGACTCCTGGTTTGTGCTGAACTTTAAACTTAAGTGGAAGGACACAAACGAGCCACCGAGCGAAGCGGTCTCGCCCTTAGGTGCAGGCCAGCCGGCGCCACCTCCAGGCGGCCAGCCGGCGCCGCCTCCAAGCAGCGGTCGCAAGTCACAATCTCCTAAACCTAAAGGCGGCGGGGAAGCGGAATAACTTGCGACGAAGAAATTCTGTTTTTAGCATAATGTTTTACTGATGGTGATGGTGAATGGCCAAGATTAACATTGACATATCGAAATTAAAAGATTTGCTGAAGGTGTTTGGCGGATTTCGGGCATATTCTGTATTGATTTGGCCCGCGATAATACTTTTGGCATGCGGGGCCGTTCTTACGGCAACAGTATTGCTTGGCAGGGGCTTAAAGCAAAAGGTCAGCAATGAAAGTGTGCCGATAGGCAATAAGGTGCTCAGTCAGTTGAAGAGTTCGCCAGCGGCGAAGCAAGCCGAGGTGGAAAAGCGGTATCAGGATGCATACCAGCATGACGCCAATTTTATACAACAATTGTCGGTGCAGAGTTCGGAGCGTGAGCTTCTGAGTTACGACATATTTCCTCAGCCCAAGGACACATCGACCTTGTTATTCACCCGGTTCGGGGAGAATTATCGTCAGGGAATCGAGGCAATGATAAGGAAGGTCAATGGTCACGATTGTCCCAGTGCAGATGAGATAAAGGTTGCAACGGAGACGGGTAAAAGCTCCGGGTCTTCGGGGTTGAGCGGGAGCAGTGACACAACGGCAAGGATTATTGAAGAGATTTGTCGGGCCAGGGCGAAGTCGTCGTCGGTATATGCGAGCCCTGATATCGTGAGCGGATATGATTTTTGGAAGACGTACAAGTATTCGAATGTAGATGACAGCATCAAGGACTGCTGGTTCTGGCAGATTGGTTACTGGATAATAGAGGATGTGTTTACCACGGTGGAGAAAATGAACGCCGGCTCGAGCTGCATATTCAGTTCTCCTGTAAAGCGAGTGGAACGGGTCGGTTTTTTGGCGCCGGACGCTCTTTTGGGCGTTGGCGCCGGAGTCGGCGGGGGTTTGAGAGTGGCGCAGGACAGGCCTAAATACGTGACCAAGCCAGAGGAGCAGACGACAGAATCGTTTACCGGCCGCATAAGCAACGAAAGTATGGATGTGGTGCATTTTAGTATGGTTGTAGTGTTGAGCACCAAGGCGATAGTGCCTTTTATGCGAGAGTTGTGCAGCGTCAAGGAGCACAGTTTCCGCGGATTCACGGGTCAGGAACCGGCGAAAGCTTTCAAGCATAACCAGATAACGATTTTGGAGAGCCGTGTTAAACCGGTGGTTTCGCTATCCGTGGACAATCAGTATTACAGATATGGGGCCGAATCAGTGGCCGAAGTTGAAATGGTTTGCGAATATATATTCAACAAGCAGGGTTATAGCGCAATAAAGCCGGAGTCGATAAAGGGCCCCGTGGTCAAAACGGGCGAATAGAAGCGGCGTCTGATTGAGTTTGCCGGAGCAGAGTTGCGACGAATCAGGGCTTCGGAGAGCATAAGGATTTTGGAATTATGATAAAAAAACAAGGCAATTTCATAGAATCGCATATAGAAAAGGCAGCGTTGTTAATAGGCGTTCTTGGCGCGCTGTACATTGTGTATGCGTTTGTTCTGAGTAACGTGGAAAAGGTCCCATTCAACGGCCAGAGTTTTAATCCCGGCCAGCTTGATATATACATAGCGGAACAATCAGACAAGCTTAAATCTCGGCTGGAGAGGGAGCCGGTTCTCAAGCCGGCATATATACCTCAAAGCGAAGTTTTTCTGGCAAAGATAAGCTCGGTGCTGGACAAAGATTTGAATGTGTTCTGGCCTGTGCCGAGTTCCGTAGAGATTACGGTGGACAAGAGGTATCGTATTCCAGTGATGGGTGAAGTAAACGATGTATTAGTGGGGTACATAAGAGCTGCCGCGTACCTTCCGAAGGTTGCGATTACTCCGGAGAATGTCGAGTCCGAAGATTCGTATGAGCCAAACGACCTTGATTTAGTTACGGTTCAGGGGAGTTTTGACCTTGGTTCACTGATAGACAGTTTTCAGGAATGTTTTACGGGCAAAGGAGTTCCTGAGGGCTGGCGTGATAAAGGTCTGGCCAGGCCGGTGTTTGCGGGTGTTCAGCTTCAAAGGCAGCATCTTGATGAAAATGGCGAGTGGAGCCAGTGGGAAGACATTCCACGTTTGCGGATAGACCCCAAGCGAAACATATACAAGATAATAGATGATGTGAACGAACTTCCGATGGGCGGGGTTATGGTTCAGATTGCGCAACTGGGCGACCAGCGGACGCAGACGAGTATGCTTCAGCCGGAATCGTACAGGATAGCGTCTGCGGAGGATAACTGGCTGCCGCCTGTATTACACGAGAAGTTTTTAGCAGTTCGTCGAGAGAAAGAGGCACAGGAGCGCCGTGAGGCGGCGACGGAGCGTGAAACCAAAACGGCAGAAGAACGTGAAAAGATGACAACAACACGTTCGACCCGTGAGGAACGTGGAACCGGAGTATCCGGCGGCAGTCGCAGCACAACAACAGTGCAACCAATGGGCGGCAGAGGCGCAGGCGGCGGCAGAGGCGCGGGCGTTGGCGCAGGCGGCGGCACAGTCACCAGAGCCGCGGGCGGCGGCGCAGCCAGCGCCAGAGGTGCGGGCGGTGGCGCCGCCAGCACCAGAGGTGCGGGCGGTGGCCGTCCGACGGCAGCAGAACCTGACCGCAGCGTCAATACTCGCAACGCTTCGAGGAATACGAGCCGGACAGATACGCGTACCGAAACAACAACCGAGCAGAAGAAGAACGTCAAGACAACGATAACTGAGGCGACGATAAACGATGAGCTAAGAAAGATGCGACTGATGGGCAAGGATATAAGCAGTTTGCATGAGACGATAACATTCTGGGCACATGATGATACCGTGGAGCCAGGAGCAAGCTATCGTTATCAAATTCGTATCGGGGTATTCAATCCCGTGGCCGGAACCGGCCAGGTGCAGGCGGAAGACGCAGCAAGCAACAACAAAGTAATATTATGGAGTGATTTTTCGGAAGTGACGGACATAGTGGATATTCCCAAACGGCTGTATTTCTTCCCGATAAACGTTCAGGAAGCGGCGAAGCAAGTCGAGGTTCAGGTTTGCAAATACGTTATGGGTTATTGGTACAGCTCGCCGTTTATGGTCAAACAGGGAGACGTCATAGGCAAGACAGTGAAGGTTGAGGCAAGCGAGAAAAACAAGACCACGGACTTAAAGGACGTGAGGGACATGAGGGACATGAGGGACATTAGGGACGTGAGGGACGTGAAGCTTCCTGAGACGATAGATTACACAACGGGAGCGATTGTGGTGGACGTGGTGCCAATGAATGACTGGTTCGGAGACAAAACTCTTCAGTCGCGGCAGTATTTTGACATATTGTTCAGTTTTGACGGGACGAGAGTGGAGAGGTTGCCTGCGAAACTGATGAACTGGCCCGAGGATTTACGTTTGAAGTATGGCGAATTAAAGTCGCTGGAGAAAAGGCCCAAAGAGCCATTGCGTGACTGGACATCCTCCGGCATTGAAATAATGCAGCGTAATGCGCCTACGCCCGGCGGCGTGGACCGCAGAGGCAGAGGACCAATGGACCGGAGCGGCGAGATGCAGCAGCAGGAGCCAAGCAGAGGGCCGATGCGGTAAAATCAAGGGTATTAGTCCTTTGGGCAATTAGCTGTAAGGACAACGCAGCCGTCTTTTGTGACGAGACAATCGTCTTCGATTCTGACGCCGAGGCGTCCGGGGATATAAACGCCCGGTTCAATTGTAATCAGGTCGCCTGCCTGTAATTTTCCTTTTACTTTGCCTGACACTGCGGGCGGCTCGTGTACCTCCAGGCCAAGTCCATGCCCGGTTCCGTGGCCGTAAACAGGGAGATTTGCTTTTTTTATGATTTCCCTCGCGGTTGTATCGACATGGCTGATTTCAACTCCGGCTTTGACCATTTTTATGGCGGCGGCCTGTGCCTGTTTTACGACGGCGTAAACTTTGTCATAAATCCCGCGGGGTGTGCCAACCGAAAAGCATCTGGTCAAATCACAGCAGTAGCCATCGAGGCGTACGCCGAAGTCGATGAGGACGGTGTCATTTTTTCTTAATCTGCGCGAGGCGGGCTGATGATGAGGTCTTGAGGCATTGGGGCCAAAGGCGACAATTGTTTCAAAGCTGTTTGCGCCCCCGGCTTTTCTGATTTCAAAATCGACAATTCCCGCCAGAACGTTTTCCGTAAGTCCAGGTTTAACCTGCCGGAGGACGCGCTTGAATGCCCGTGCGGCGATTTTTGCAGCGGCGCGAACGGAGGCAACCTCGACGGGGTCTTTTTTTCGGCGTGCTGATTCGACAATATCTTCGGCGACCTTCAGTCGGCAGGACAGGTTTTTCTTCAGCGACTGGAAATTGGCGAGCGATATTGATTTTTTGACGGCAGCGGTTTTGATTCCGCGTTGCTTTCGCAGCAGTTCGGCTATGGTGTTACCCATCGCTGCGGTGCGTTCGACGATTTTGCAGAATGGGCACTGGGCAACGGCCTGCTCGGTGTATCTGCTGTCGGTTACAAGCACGACTGCGCGAGGCAGAACAATCGCCCAACTATCTTTGCCGGTAAAGCCGGTGAGATAGGTAACATTGACGGGTTTTGCGGCGATGAGACAATCTGCGCCGGCCCGGGTAATCGCGGCCCGGATGCCCTTAAGGCGGGTTTTATATGCGTGCTTATCCATTCGTAAAAATTCTCCAGTCAAAAACCTGATGCCATTATTAACAGCAAGGGCGGGAAAAATAAAGATTTTTTCCGCATCGATTTGGAAGCGGGGAATTCTTTTACTATAATTTGGTTAATTGGATTGAGCCGGATGGATGAGGAAAGCCGGTCAAAAATAGAGCATATCGCCTCACAATAATAACCTTAACGAGTAAAGTAGGAGGAAACACAATGAAACGTATAGCATTAGTTGCTGTTGTGCTGCTCATATCGGCGTTCGCCTGGACCATATCCACGTATGATACAGGCAGAAGCCAGATTGTGGTAGTAAGCTATTGCTGGAGATTTTAGGATAGCTTACGGATAAGCTGACATCCCGTTTTAGTCACGCGGGAGAATTTAACATATTTCACGTGAAACAGGACGGCGGAAGTCGTCCTGTTTTTTTTATGTCTTGCCCGCCCGGCGGAAAGCCATTACAATGCTGCCCTTTGAATTGTCCTGCTTTTTCAAAGGTAAACGGAATCCATTATGCTGCTGCCTATACGAACAAATGTCGGGTGCCGCAGAACACCTTATGCCAATTACGCCATCATAGCCGTAAATGTGATTGTGTTTCTGTTGAGCTACTGGCCCGATGAGCGGACAAGAGAAATTCTGCGTCCATGGGCGGACCGGTTTGTTTTCACGCCTGCTCACCCGTTTTTGTGGCAGTTTATCACTTACGCTTTTCTGCACAGCGGTTTCCTTCATATCTTCGGCAACATGTTCTTTTTGTACATATTCGGCAATAACGTAAACGATAAGCTCGGGCATTTCGGCTACATGTGCTTTTACTTAGCGGGCGCAGTATTCAGCGCGGTGGGCCATACGCTGATAAACAGCAATCCGGTTATGGGCGCAAGCGGCGCGGTAGCAGCGGTGACAGGCGCGTATCTTGTGCTGTTTCCGCAGACCCTTATAACTATCGCTTACTGGCTCATCTTCATCGGCACGGTTGATGTTCCGGCCATTTACTTTATCGCATTCAAAATGATTATCCTTGATAATGTTATTATCCGATATACGGCGAATACGAATGTTGCTTACGACGCGCATCTTGCGGGGTACGCGTTCGGCATCGCTTCGTCGCTGTTTCTGCTGGCGACGGGGTTGCTTAGCAGTTCGCAATTCGACCTTTGGGCGATGCTCAAGCAGTGGAACCGCAGGCGCGTATATCGCGACGCGATTGCCACCGGCTATGACCCATACGCGGGCACAAAACGGATTACAGCCAGAGAGATAGCGAAGCCGGGGCCTGATGAGCCGCAGATTAGGCAGTTGCGCGAGGATATTGCCAACAGCATTTATCAGCATGACCTCCAGACGGCCGCGCAACAGTATCTTAATCTTATGTCCCTCGATAGCGAGCAGGTCCTGCCTCGCCAGCATTTGCTCGATATCGCCAACCAGCTTGCCAGCGAGGGTGAATATAAGCCGGCCGCGTCGGTTTACGAAAAGTTTCTCACTCACTACGCCAATTATGAGCATATTGAGCAGGTTGAGCTGATGCTGGGGATAATATATTCGCGGTATCTTGAGAAGCCTGACCTTGCGCTGAATCACCTGCGTACCGCTGAGAAGAAGATTGTCGACACCGCCCAGTTATTGATGTGCAGGTCGGAAATCGAGAAACTGCAAAGCCGGTAACCGCAACAAAACTGTTTGCGATTCTATTTTTGCACCAACATGTGCATCCAGTAAGCGAGATAACCAGTCCAGGCCCAAATAGCCGAGGCGGCGAACAACATAAGCGCACCAAGAATACGCAATTCCTTTTTGTCGTTCTGCCAAACCGCGAGCGGCGAGAAAATACCACATGCGCCACTCAATATAAAACCGATGCCCGACAGAATCGGATGCGTTGTCAGGCCGAGGTCGATTATGCGAACGCCAAGCAGCGCCGCTGCCGCACCTGCGAAAACGGCGTATATCGACAAAGGCAAAAGTTCCCATCTTTTGGCTAATGCCAAAGCCAGGCCAAGTAAAAGCACGCCAAATAACACCGACATCTCGCCGTATGTCGAACTATACGGTTTAGGAAGCGGCCAGGTGAACGTAATCGCAAATCCGCCTATCGCGGCAACAAGGCCGCAGATTGCGAACGCGGGGACCCATCGGCCGATATCTTCCGGCGTATCCAAATCACGCCAGACGAAGCAGCCGAGCAGGAACAACCCCGCAGCCATATTTATCAGCATCAGCGTCAGGTAATCTATCATCATAATTTGACCTCCTAATCTCTTTACCTGTGCTCTTGATAAAAGTGCGTTCAGGTTACCCGAAATTGTAATGTTTTTTGACGGCCTTCTTGACCTGCCATTTGCATTCGAGGTCAACGGGGAAGATGACGAAATCACCGGGGCCGAAGCTGACGGACTCTTTGCCGTCGGTTACGGTTACGTCACCCTCAAGTATCAGGCAGGTTTCCTTTTCGGTGTATGCCCAGTCGAATTCGCTCGGCTTGCAGGTCCAAATCGGCCAGGTTTTGCAGGTTTTTTCTTCTTCTTTGGTGGGCTTTCGCACCACAACGTCTTTTATCGTCGGCATATTTCGCTCCTTTGTAATTTATCTCGGTTTCGCTGGGGATATTATATCCCGTCTTTTGTCTTTTGCAAATACGCCGGCGAATTTTGTTTAATCGTTATGGCAAAATGGGCTGCTTTGCTTTACATTATTCGCTTTCTAAATCTACGCACTGAGCAATGAACTATGAACAGCGAACAACTGACAAAATTTAAGGCGTGGTTTGATAAATTCGTCGCGGGGTTTTATGGTAATGACGAATATATCAACGCTAATATAAAACTAAAGGAAGAGCACAGCGGGCGGGTGTGCGCGGAGATGCTTTACCTTGCGGACCAACTGCACCTTGAAGGCAATCAACGATTGCTGGCTGAGACGATTGCGCTATTTCACGACGTGGGGCGATTCCCGCAATTCGCCAAATACAAGACATACAGCGACCCGAAGAGCGTTAACCACTGTCTTCTCGGCTTAGAGGTCCTGCAAAAGGAAAATGTCCTGGCGCAGTTGACGGATGACGAAAGGGAAACAATCGAGACGGCGATTCGCTATCACGGCGAAAAGGGGCTGCCAAATAATCTAGCAGGCGATACGCTGCTGCTATCGAAAATGATACGCGACGCGGACAAGTTAGATATTTTTAACGTGGTTATAAAGGCGTATATTCAGCAAAGAGACGACCCGGATAATTTCAAGCTGGAAATAGAGGTGCCCGATGAGCCGAGGTGCACGCCTGAGGTGCTTGACGCGATTATGACAGGCGGGCGGATTGATTATAAGATGCTGCGAACCTTGAACGATATGAAGCTGTGCATACTCGGGTGGGTTTATGATGTTAATTTTGTTCCGACGCTTAGCCGATTGAAAGAGAGGCGACACCTCGAAACGATTTTTGAATTTTTGCCCGATACCCCTGATACCCGCAAAGTCCGCGAGAAAATCTTTGCTTACGTAGATTCACGGTGCCACTAAGGCACGCAATATTTTACCGCATGGCTTGGCCATCCTTTCCGGGAGAGAACGCGGAGATCGCAGAGAATTTTATCGGCCGCAAAAAGCACCATTTTTCGCTCGGAGAGCTACGCAAGGCAGATTACACGGATTATCACGGATTCAGCCCTTCCTCTTGACGACTACATGCAAAAAGGTATAGTAAAACTGCTTTGGCTGGAGGCAAAAGGCAATGAGGAAAAAAGGGTTTACATTAGTAGAGTTGCTGGTTGTGATAACAATCATATCCCTGCTGATGGGTATGATGATGCCGGCGATAACGAGGGTGTGGCGGCTTGCCTTACAACTGGTAGCACCGGCCGTTACAGGCACGAATCCTAAGGCGTATGCCAATGATGTAACGCCTTCACTTGATAAAATAACGGTTACATTTGACGATGTGATGAAGGACAATTCATGGTCGTGGACGGGCGGAGGCGAGACGTACCCGCAAACTACCGGTCAGCCGAGCTATGACCCAAATAGAACAATATGCCGTTTGCCGGTCAGGCTGGAGCCGGGAAAGGTCTATTGGGTAGGTATAAATAGCCCAATTTATTGGAATTTTAAGAGCGCCGAACATGGAGCCCCTGCCAGGCGATACGTGATTTTGTTCGCGACTATGGACTCAAGTGGAAATCCGACGCCTATACCTCCTGATTTGCTGGCAAAAGCGAAGAAGATTAACGAACAGGACAATTAATTAACTTCGGTCGTCTGCGGTCTGTTGTCAGCACGGTGTGCGATTTAACGTTTTCTTTAAGCACAGAATGCCAGCTGGACACGTATAGAAATATGAGACGAGTAGTAGTACTCGTCCGAGCTGTCGGTGCGTATCTTCTTCAACGAATGCTGGCAGCTCTGTTTTATTTCAGGTTTTATCACTTAGCTGTCGCCTGCAAAAGCAAATCTAATTTTGGTTTTTTGAAGCACGTAATTCCGTTAGGCCTCGTATATATCAATAAGGACGAGCAATGACTTGTCCGGGCTGACTGGCCTTGCGTTTGAGCCGGCAGCCCTCTTTTTTAGTTTACCCGCCTACCTGCATGCCCTCGCAGTTCTTTAGGCGTGGGTCCGCTATACGCTACCCGCTGAACGCTGATTTATGATTTATCGGCTTAAAACTCACAGAATTTTGCCGTCCCTCCCGCAAGGGATGGCCAAGCCATTGGGGATGGCTTGCGCCATTGTAAAAAGGCAGGGGATGGATAGAATTGAGGGAAAGTTAGGGCGACCTGTTTATGGTTAAACTCCAAATGAAAACAAAGTTGGGCGGACCGCCGGAAACATTTAGAGCAAGTCTCAGGGCTGCCACACGATATTGGGAGCCTCGCCGCATTATCTACAATCTTGTTCTTGCCGCTGTCGCAGTTACCTGGCTCGTATTGACATGGCCCCACTTCCACTCGGCATTGACTCTGCAATCGTTGCTGCCGCTTCTGGTTCTTGCAGCCATAGCTAATGTTTGTTATTCCGCTGCATACCTCGCAGAAATCCTGTTGCAATTTTCACCTCTTCGTGACCTGTGGCAGCGTCAAAAGTGGTGTCTATGGCTTGCAGGCACAATTTTCGCGGTCGTGCTTGAGTGCTACTGGATTGCAGACGAAATTTATCCATATATCAGATGAGCGCGAGGCCTCGTATTTTAGCCACTCCTTCGACTACTGCTCAGGACGGTGAGCCTGTCGAACCGAGAGCTCACAGAGAACACAGAGATTATTTATTTCCGATTTGCGATTTAACGGCCGTGACGAGGAAAAAGAGTTTCCACAAATATTAACCCACGTAGCAATAAAGGTCAGCAAAGAAACTTTCTATCTTCCCGGTTATCGTCCTCGTTTTCCTTCTAGGGATGAACGAAAGTTATTAGCCAGTCTTTTGGGAAAATCACAATCTATGTGCCCGTAGCGATCTTCAGAAGCACTCTTTTTATCGTCCATGGTGTTAGGGAAGTAGCTCTTGAAAACCTCTTTGGGAGATGAAAATGTTTTTGGCTTTCTTGAATTCATACACTTCTTCCTTTATTAATACGAGCAATAAACCTCGGATTTAGCTCAGCATCGAAATAATGCTTACGCTTCATCCACACAAATCCATCACCTTTAGTTATTACTGCAACATCAATCGGACCGCCTACTGTTTCTCGTTCTCTACTTATACGACGTTTGAACTTAGTTAGGTTCACTAAAGATTCAGCCATCGCACCCAATTCATCTTTAGGCAAAGATGCCACATTTTCCATCACCGGATCGCTATATTTCTCAATCAGTGTTTTATTCCATTCATCATACAGTTTTGGTATGAGTTTATCAAGGGCAGTTCGCACTTTAACCTGAAGTGCCTTTCCAAAAACAACATATTTGCTTTTCACCTGCTGTAGTATAATATCCGCCATTTGATCAAAAAGATCCTTAGTTGTCTTCTCTATCTGAGATTTAAAGTCTGGATCAATACCATTCATAAAAGTATATACCATTTCTCTTTGCGCAAGTGGAACAACAATCGCTTGCCCGCTATTGGTGATTGATACATAGTGCGGTTCTAAACGCAATAAGTGGCCAGCAGCCATTCCATAAACCATGTTTTCGACTAAGCTAGGGAAATGCTCCTTTTCGCCAAAACCTGCCACTACAATACCAGAAACCTGTCCCCGCTCTCTTAGACGTTCACAAGTTAGCAATTGAACTGCAATATCTGTAATCAAATCTTCGGAAATTCTAGACAATGGTAGATTCTCGAAAACTTTTTTTCGAACTTTTGTAATATCGTCTGCGTATTTTCGCCTTATCCTGTCTTTGATACGCTTAGATATCCCCGCAAGTTTTCCTCGTCTTTTAGTTTTATCGAGTTCCGTCTGTATTAAAGTAATAAACATTTGCTTGATATCTGACACGCTCAATTTAATGCCTGGATTGTTATCGTACTTGGCTTTAACTGCCTCCTCGAACCGATTCCGAAGATGAAAAAAGAACCCTATTAATATATCGTTCACATCGTCTTTCTGCTTCTTTGTAGGGAACATAACGGATGTCTTCAGGAATGAGATGAAGTCTTTTGAGTAATCTACCAGTTTCGGGAACTTTTTTGCTCCCGGCCGGGCACGATAACATTTGATTATGGTTTCCCACGGAACACCCAAAAACGTGGCACTACCATAAACCATTATTCCCACGGGTGCATACTCAGAAAGTTGGAATAATTTATCCGCCGAAGTGTAGATTTTCCCGCCTTCATGGCCAATTGTTACTGCGCTGTCAGCAGCTAACGCAATCCCACTACTGTTTAGAACCGCAACTTCTGCAGTCATAGCAAGATATCCCTTAAACTAACTTCGGTTTGTATCATAATGGTTCCCGAGGAAAATTAAATCTAATAAAACTAGGACCACTCACCATTTTCCATCGCAACATAATTCTACTTTACTTTGTTTACCAATTCTACCCTAAACTGACCGGTTTTCAAGACCTAAAAGGCAAGGTTTCTCCGCCGGGGGGAGTAAACTTGGTCATCTCACAAAAACCAATGCGAAGTAATTTTACGGTGGGGTAGGCGGGAAAGTGGAGCAGTTGAATGGATAAGGAACTGGACCCCAGATAACGACACTCTGGGGCCTTCGCTTCGCTACGGGGGGCTAAACAGAAAGCGGAAGGTGTCTGGACTTGACGAAAAGGGGTTTGGGGATTAGTATACTGCGCCGTCCGTAAGATAGACGCAATTTCATAACTATGGATTCCCGCTCCCGTTAGGGAGGGCAAACGCCATTGCGCGGGAATGACAGAATGAAGGGAAGACGATGGAAGCGGTATTGCAGACGAAAATCGGGAGCGTAGAGCCGAAAAGAGGGAAAGTGCGGGATGTTTATGATTTGGGCGATAAGCTGTTAATCGTCGCAACGGACCGCATAAGCGCGTTTGACGTTGTGATGGCCAACCCCATCCCGAAAAAGGGCATTGTGCTGACGCAGATATCGCTTTTCTGGTTCGAGTTTTTGTCATCATCAATCAGTCATCACTTAATAGCAACCGACGTGAGCAAATTTCCCGCGCCGTTTAACAAGTTCGAGAAGCAACTGGCGGGCAGAAGTATGTTAGTCAAGAAGACGAAGGTTTTTCCAATCGAGTGCGTTGTTCGCGGCTATCTGGCAGGGTCGGGGTGGAAGGAATACCAGAAATCGCAAACGGTCTGCGGCGTAAAGCTGGCCGCGGGGATGAAGCAATGTGAAAAACTTCCTGAGCCGATATTTACGCCCGCTACGAAGGAGGAATTCGGCAAACACGACGAGAACGTCGATTTCAACAGGTGCGTTGAGATTATCGGCGATAAAAACGCCAGATACCTGCGCGATAAGAGCATCGAGATTTTCAAAAAGGCGTCGAAATATGCGGAGTCGAAGGGGATAATATTGGCCGATACGAAATTCGAGTGGGGAGAAGTCGATAACAAAATCATCCTCATTGATGAGGTATTGACGCCCGATTCGTCGCGTTTCTGGCCCGCGGACAAATACGAGCCGGGCAGGGACCAGGAGAGCTTCGACAAGCAGTTCGTTCGCAATTATCTCGAAGAGATTAAGTTCGATAAATCAGGCCCGGGCGTGAAACTGCCCGATGATGTCGTCAAAAAGACGGGCGAAAAATACATAGAGGCCTACGAACGCCTTACGGGCAGGAAATTCGGGTTTTAAAATTGATGGACGGAACGATTCCCAAACACATCGACTGGCGGAGGTGGATTAAACGCTGGGACCGGATGCAGGACCTCTATATCCCGGCCAGAAAAGAACGATTCGAGATAATAGTGCAGCTAATCGCAGATTCCCAGAGGAAGGTCTCAAGAGTTTTGGATGTCGGGTGCGGCACAGGCAGTTTGATGCTGCCTGTTTTGCGGGAATTTCCGGCCGCCGAGGTCTGGGGCATCGATTTTGATATTACGCTTCTTGCGCTGGCTAAAAATCGCCTTGCTAAATTCGGCGGGCCCGCCTCGTCCCTTAAGGGCGGGCGAGGTCTCGCCCCTCGGCTCGAAGGCCGCGAGGCCTGCGGCAAAGGCGGACGAGTGAAACTGACGCAGGCAGACCTGCGTAAAAAAGGTTGGACTGATATTGTTGGCGGACCATTTGACGCGATTGTTTCCGCGACGGCTTTGCACTGGTTTAGCCCCGCACAACTAGGCCGACTGTATAAACAGTTCGCCGGGATTCTAAAGCCAGGCGGGATATTTCTGAATGCCGACCACGCAGGCAGTTGCTGCGAAGGAATACAAAAGGATTGGCAAGACCAGAGAAATCGTCACACACAAAAATACAAAAACAGCAGCGTTGATGACTGGGATGGTTTCTGGCGAGCTTATGGCCGGGCGTTGAAGGTTGATATCGAGAAGTTTCGCAAAGAATTGATGGGTTCCTGGGTCGGTTCAGAATATGGTCAGCCGCTCCAATGGCATTTTGAAAAGTTGAAAGCAAGTGGATTTGAGGCAATAGATTGCTTTTGGCGGCTGGAATATGATGCGATATATGGCGGCATTCGAAAATGAATGAAAGGTTTCTTAATCACCGGCGTTTGTTGATTTGCATATTACTGGCGGCTGTAACTTTCGCCGTTTATCTGCCGGTCCGCAATTACGAATTTCTTCACTATGACGATGACGTTTATGTTACCAAGAACGAAAATGTTCAGCAGGGCCTAAGCTGGCAGGGCGTCAAATGGGCATTTACGACGGGGCAGGCCTCCAACTGGCATCCGCTTACGTGGCTGTCTCTTATGCTGGATTGCCAGTTGTTTGGCGTCAAATCCGGCCCTATGCACATTGTCAACGTCCTGTTTCATATCGCAAACAGTATCTTGCTGTTTGTTGTTCTGGCCCGAATGACAAAGGGGGTATGGCAAAGCGCATTTATAGCAGGGTTGTTCGCTTTGCATCCGCTGCACGTTGAATCGGTGGCGTGGGTGGCGGAGCGCAAAGACGTTCTCAGCACGCTGTTCTGGCTTTTGACGATGCTGGCTTACGTGCGGTATGTCGAGCGTCCGTCGGCGGGCCGATATATCGTTGTGCCGGTCTTGTTTGCGATGGGGCTTATGGCCAAGCCGATGCTGGTGACGCTGCCGTTTGTTTTGCTGCTGCTCGATTACTGGCCCCTTGGTCGATTTGCCACTCCCAAATTCTCAATTAAAAAAGCGCTGCTGGAGAAAGTTCCCCTTATTGCCTTATCCGCAGTATCCAGCATTGTAACGTTTTTTGTTCAGCGGGAAGGCGGGGCAGTACTGTCGGTATATACGATTCTTCCGAAGGAACGGTTCCTTAACGCGGCGGTATCATATATGACGTATATCGGCAAAATGTTCCGGCCGGTGCGCCTGGCGGCATTGTATCCGCATCCGGTCGATAGAATACCCGCCGCCGAAGCGTTAATCAGCGCGGCAATACTGATAGTGGTAACCATAATATGTTTATATTACGTCCGACGACGTAAATATTTACTTGTCGGCTGGCTGTGGTATCTGGGCACACTCGTGCCGGTAATCGGGATAGTGCAGGTCGGCTCCCAGGCGATGGCGGACAGGTACACATACGTTCCGCTTATTGGTATTTTTATAATCATCACATTCGGCGTGACGGAGCTATTGAAAGAAAAGCCGTTCAGGAAGATTGTTCTCGGCGTTCTGGCGGGTGTTTCTTTGTCGGCTTGCACGATTGCTACATCACACCAGTTGAATTATTGGAAAGACAGTTTAGTGCTTTTCGAGCATACTCTCGCTGTAACCGAGGGCAATCCCATTGTACACAATAATTACGCCAATGCCCTCAACAGCCTCGGCAGGAAGGCGGAAGCCGCGTCGCATCTTGCCGAGGCGCTGCGGTTTCTCCCGAATTCGCCTGAACTCCACTTTAACTACGGCAATACCCTAAGAAAGATGGACCGATTGGACGAGGCGATAGAACAATTTAAAATCGCCGTCAAAATCAACCCCAATTATAAGCCGGCCCGTTATAATCTCGGCCTTGCCTTAGCGGAAAAAGGCGATTACGAAGGCGCGATTGAGCAATACCGGATTTATTCGGGCACAACCGTGAGTGCAGTCGATATTCGTCAGGATATGGCATTGCAGTTAGCCAAACAGGGCAGGGTGGACGACGCGATAAATCAGTTCCAGAAGGCAAGGACTGTCAAGCCGGATTCGACAGAGGTTCTCAGCAACTTCGGCTATGCCCTTGCGCAGAGCGGAAAACCGCAGGAAGCGATAGAATACTACAATAAGGCATTGGCGAAAGATTCCAACGACGTTATTACCCACGGGCGACTCGCGCTTGCGCTGGCGGCAGTAGGCAGAATCAACGAAGCTATTGAGCATTGCCGGGTTGTTATCGCAGCCAGGCCCGATGATGCTGAGATGCAAAACAACCTCGGTATCCTGCTTCAAAAGCAGGACAAAATCGACGAGGCGATTGAATGCTATAAAAAGGCCCTGCAAATTGACCCCAAGTTCCAAAAGGCCCGCGAAAAACTCGATTCCGCCCTTGCTCAAAAACAGGCGGGCAAATAGCTGTTAGTCGCCCGATAATCGGCCGATAAGGGCTTGAAAAAGATGGCGGCAGTTTGGTATAATAACTTCCTTGTGTATTCAGTAGCTTTTTGTTGCAACGGACGATATAGCTGGTTATATGGAAGGTTATAATACGCGGTATAATGGCGGAGGTCGCCTGATATTATTGTTTTTGAGTTTGCGAAAGGATGGAGTGATATGAAACGATTATTGCTGGTTTTGTTGGTACTGGGACTGTCGGCTCCGGCAATCGCGGATGTGTTTGTTTACAACTTTAAGCAGAGTGGTGTGGAATTAGAATACAACGCGGACACAGACGCCTGGGTTCAGTCAAAACTAAGCGGCACGACTTATGTTGTTATTCAGGTGGACAGCGACTCGAACTCTGTCAATATCTGGTCGATTGACACTTCGAAGGAAAAAGACCCGGACACAGGCGAAACGACCAAATATTACACAGTAAACGGCCCGGACACTGTGAATTTCCTACAAACGCCGATTGCGAAGAAGAATACTTGGATTATCGAGGGCACTTTAGATGACTCCACACGCCTTATGCTATCAGGCCCGTCGAAATCGGCGAAGATTGGTTCCAAAACATATACTGTCGCTGCTGCCCTGAGCGGCTACTCAATCTATGGAAGTATCGATGATGAAGACCTCGTCGGGGGCACGTTGTCATTGACACTGAACTCTACGATTACTAAAGTAATGGTGTCCAGCGACGCAGATGTAGCCGGCGCAATCGATGACTACTTCCAAGGGCTTGGTTACGAACCCGGTTAGCCGCATCCAGTGATGCGTTTTGTAATCCCGCCGGCGGCCGTAAAAAGCCGCCGGTTTTTTTGTATCAATTTTTTCATTTTAATATTACACAAACCCAGCCCTCAAAGGTTATTATTATGTAGAAGTAAAATATTACGGTACTCAGCTAAAAAGGGCCTTTTTGAATGAGATACTCAAAGCGATTGGAGCTCTTTGAAAAATTAAAGAATGAGTACATCGGCTATCTTACGACCACCCTTTGGAAACTCACCTGCGACACCAATATTTTTGATGAGGCGATTCAATACGCGCTTCTGGCTATCTGGATGAATCTCGAAAAACTGACAGACCCGCAGGCAGGGGCATATATTTATCGAATAGCGTTGTCCGCCAATTCAAAGGCGTGGCGAAATCGCATCGGTAAAGACGGCCAAATACCTAATGCAACCCTGACCGGCCGAGCTGCATACGAAGAAGCCGTTGATGCGGAAACGCTGAATCTGGTTAGAAAGGAAATCGCCAAGTTGCCCGAACAGCAGGGGCAGGCGATTGTGATGCGGTATATCGAACAGACCGATTACAAAGCAATCGCCGACAAATTGAACTGTGCAGAGAATACCGCCCGTTCACATGTTTCAAAAGCGATTAATACATTGCGAAATAATCTCGCCGAAATGAATATATCGGAGTCCTGAAATGAATGAAGAAAAACTAAAACAAATCCTGAATAAAATCGGCCAGGCAGATGTTCCGCCGAACGCCATACTGATTGCCGAAAGGGCATCGCGGAATTTTGATTCTGCCCTCAAAATAGCCCAGCCGAAACAATGGTTTTTTACCCCTGCCCGGCTAATCGCGGCTGCCGCGGTCGTTATTTTTGCGTTCGCCGCGGGCCGATGGTCAATGCCTCTCCAACGGGCGTCCCCATCGCCAGAGGTTGCTGTTTATACCAAATCAATCTCGACATATCCGGCTGTCGGCAAAAATCCCGAGAGCTTCTGGCAGCAGAAGGCGCTGGCCGCAATGCAGCCCAGACCTTATACACAAGACCAGACCTCCCAAACAGCGTTACTTAACGCCTATAAGCAATACCTTAAGGAGAAACACTATGACTAAGAAAAACCTCATCAAATTATCACTCGTCGCCTCTTGCATTCTCGCCACCTTTATCGCCGGCTGCTTCCCAAAGGATTCCCTCCAATGGTCCAAAGACGGCAGCAGGGGCATCTACAGCAAAAGCGGCGCCCTGTTTATCGTCGATGGCAATACCGGCTCTCTTACACAAGTCGCCCCCAACGATACCACTACGCGCTGGCCCGCCATTTCTCCAGACGGCTCCCTGATTGCCTTTGGCCAAGTTATCAAGGTTGATAACTTTAACAATGCCTTGAAGCAGCTCCCGCCGAACCAAGGCAAACTTATCGAGGCGCACGCTGAAATCCTCAAGCAAAAAATCCTTGCCGAAGGAATCAAAGACGGCAACTTCCCTTTCATCGGAAAATCTGAAGATTCCTTCAATCCCCAGCACGTCGTCTGGGTCCAAAGATACCTCGTCGAAAAATCGGACAAACGGCTTGCCGAAAAAACAGGTCCCGACCTTATCAATAAAACCAAAGCTAAAGACCTGACTTATTGCCGGCTCGTCTGTGCTCCGACCGCCGACCCCAACAATAGGAAAATCCTCGCAACAAGTGAACAGATATTTTGGCGCATCCGCTTCTCGCCCGATTCCCGTCTTATCGCTTATGGCGCAGACCGCATCAAAGGCAATAGTGAAATATTAGAAGTCGGATTCGACCTTTATGTCGTTGCGCCGGCCGAAAACATTCCCGCGGCACTTATCGCGCCAGCCACAGCCGACGGTTACGACTTCAAATCCGATTCCCGTGCAATCGCATATATCAAGACCGAAGATGAATTATTCGACACCCAGAAATTCCCTCTCGGCTCGCTCGTCGAGCGGACCCTCATCGACCCCAACGGAAAATTCCTCGCCTCATTTGAACATGTTGACGGCAACGATTCCCCGGCCGTATATGTCTGCACGGGCGACGTGATGGAACTCGCCGGCGTCTTATATCGCCCCTGGATGCACGTCTCTTATGCCCGTGACAACCGCATTTTCTTTGCCTCCGCAAAAATGTCACTGCCCTCCAGCAGACTCGACGAAGAAAAGCAAACCATATTTTGCTTTGATTTGTTCACCAGCGCAATCAGTGAAATTACGCCTCACGCCCCCGAGCTTTGGCAGGAAAATTTGTATCTCTTCGCACTTTCCGGCGATTCCCGCAAAATCCTCGTCCCGGGAAATAAAAACACACTTGCCCTTTATGCCCTCGGCCCAGACCTCGATAAAACGAAAGTCATCGTTGATACAAACGAGTCCTTCGGGGATGACTCGCCGCCAAAACTCGTCTCGCAATGGAAAGGCCCTAATCAGCTTTCTTGCCTTGTCTCTGAAAAGTCCCGTTATCTGACGGCAGACCCCAATACTCCTCACCGCAGAAAGGAAATCGTTATTCTCGATACCGAGGGCAAACTCGTAAAAATACTGAGCAAGGACTGGCCAGACGAGCTTCTCAATTATTGATTGCCGATTATTTTTAGTGACAACAAAAAGGCCGGACGCCTCAACTGCCCGGCCTTTTATATTTCTACAGTTTCCACGCTTTGGCAAATGCCTTGAAGCTGCGGTCGTATGTTTTTTCGACTTCTGGCGGGAAGCAGCATCCGGGCAATTGCCTTGCCGACAAATGATAAGCGATACATTCGCAGCACATACCTGTTTTATCGCAGCCCGCATACGTGCAGGCGCAATTCTTCAAATTTTCCTTCTTCCGGCATTCCATCGTTCACCTTTTAGCTTATTCTATTGTAAATTCGTAAATACTGATGCTCAGCGCAGGCGCTTTAAGTTTATTCGATAATCCTTCAGCGGACTTTTGCTCAATCGTAACCTTCGGCTCTTTGCCCGGCTCATTATGCGCAAGCGGGTCCGTGCCTGTGATAACCCAGAGTTTTCCCTTGTCCGCAACCTTAATGCCTTTCAATACCAATGGTAAATCACGCTGTTTATCCGTCGGGTTGACAACCGCGATGGTTATCGCCCTGCGGTCATTCTTTAACGCCGCTGAAACGTCGAGAGGTGCTATATTACTGGCTTTAACCTCGACGGGTATCTGGCCGAAGTGTTGCCTGTAAAGCTTCAGCGTAACTCCAGTGGTATCAAGGATTGACGCGGTGCGGGATGTCTTGATTGCGCCGATGACGTTTACCGTCTGGGCATAGTTTGCCATAAAGTAAATGTCGCTGTTTCTGAAATACTCGTGCAGGCCGGTCGCGACGCCGAGTGCGTCTTTGAGGTAATATTGTGTCCCCAGTTCGCCGTAGATATAATTGCCATACCAGTAATTCCATTCATCCATCGCGATACGAATGTCTTTGCCCGCAAGCTCATTAACGTCCCTGCGATATTTCCTGTGCGCATCCGCCACGCGTTTTATCTCATTGGCAAGCTGTTTGGTATGTTTGATAACATCCTTATTTTCTTTGCAGTAAATATGCTCGCTGAGCAGATTCATATAACCAGAACATACCTTCAGCATCGTTTCGCTCCACTTGCCGACGTTGCCGACGCCGACGAGTTTGGCGTTGGGGTCCACTTTCCAAATTGCCTCGGCTGCGAGGTTGTGTTTTTTCACGTATTCCGCCAAAGGTATATGCCCCGCTTGCCAGTCACCATACATCTCGTTGCCCACTGCCCACCATTTTACGCCCCACGGTTCAGGATGACCATTCTGCGCCCGCAGTTTTCCCATCGGCGTGTCCGTCGAGCCGTTGAAATACTCAACTTCTGCCGCCGCCTCATCAATAGTTCCGCGACCTGTATTAATCGCGACATAAGGTTCAGCGCCAATGAGTCCCATCAAGTCCATAAATTCGTGTATGCCTACGTCGTCGTGCTCGATGCCTTTCCACGCGGGGTTTTTGCGGGGCGGCCTTTTATCCTGTTCACCAATGCCGTCGCGCCAGTTGTAGCCGCTGACGAAATTGCCGCCCGGCCAGCGGTATATCGGCGAATCAAGCTCCTTGAGCAGCGCGACGACGTCGCTTCGCCATCCCTTGATGTTATCGGCGGGCATAAGCGACAGCGTTCCTATCCTGAATGTTCCTTTGCCTTTGCCGACGATTTCCAGCCGAACGTTGTCGCTCGATTCAGGCGCGGTGAAAGCGAACATGTATGGTTTGAATTCCGGGCTTATTTTGCCGACGTCGATACTAATCGCGTCGCTATTGTCGGGCACGATTCGCACAATAACAGGCCCGGCAGATTTGTCTCCGGCGAGGATAATCCTGCCCATGTACCCTTTGTCCTTCACAACCGCCAAACCATCCTGCGAGATTCCCGCCTCGCTGCCGTCATCGGTAAGGTGAATGACCGGCGTATGGCTGCCGACGTATGGATTATTCGTATCCATCGTTACTATGCCCGCAGGCCCGATTACCTTCCACGGCGAGGCCTTGAGATATTTATACGACCCCGCGTTCCACTGCGGGGCTTTGTCCGTTCCCCACGGGTTGTATTCATCCTTGACGGGATAGAAAAATTTGCGGTCCTCCAGCATCTCCGCCCATAACCCGCCGTAAATGCACCGGCCGAGGTGCTCGATGAACTGCCCATATATGTATTTAGATATCGGCTCTTTGGTTTTGCCGGCGTCGATTTCGACTCTTGTCAGCATTTCCGCGGTCGGTTTTGTCAGCCAGACCGCCATCGGTCCCTGGTCGCGGTTAGCCCAGGCGTAATACGGAATCATAGTTAAATCCTGCTTTGAGCCGTCGGGCGAAATTGCCCTTGCGTGTACTATCATGATGCCGCCTAATAAGTCCTTAATCAAGTCGCACCACAAGGGTACTTCGTCAACAAGAGACAAGTTGAGGACATTCGCATCGCTGCCGGGCCACTCCGCACAATAAACTATCGGCCCCTTCTCAACCGCCATCCTGCCTGCGTCCGCGGCGACATTAGGATTCGCGACGACGTATCTGGCGGGCATAGGCATCTCCATCTCTATAACATCACGCTTCTGCCACTGCCGTTCAATGAAAGCGAACCCGTTTTTAATATCCGGCTGGAAAACAATGTCGTTGAGCTTGAATTTAATCGGCAAGACATTGCTGTCAACATACTGATACAAATCGCTCGGTACCGGTTTGCCCTGTGCCCAGCCGGGGATTCTAACCGCCACTGCAAATTTACCTGTCCCCGCCGGCTCAACGGTAATTTTCACCGCGCCATCCCACGGATACCAGGTTTCCTGCTTGATTCGCACAGTGTTATTTTTCAGCTTGATTGTCGTTTCGGAAGCGGTGAACAAATTCACATATACAGTATCGTCTGTTTTAGCGAAGACATACCCCGGCAGTGATGCCATAAATCTGGCTATATTCGGCGGGCAGCAGGCACAGCCAAACCACACCTCGCGTTTGTGCTGTCCGTTTGATTCGAGGGGATTCACGTAAAAGAATTTGTCTCCGCTAAGCGATACTCCTGAAATAAGGCCGTTGTAAAGCGTTTTTTCGAACACGTCGAGATACTTCGCCTCGCCCGTCAGCCGGAACATCCTGTAATTCCACATCGCGCTGCCGATTGCCGCACAGGTCTCACAATAGGCAGTTGCGTTGGGCAGGTTATAATCTTTTCCGAACGCTTCGCCGTCACTTTTTGCGCCAAGTCCTCCAGTGATATACATTTTTTTGCCGACGACGTTATCCCATAGCCGCTTGACCGCATCGGCGTATTTTTCATTAACCGTCAGCGCGGCGATGTCCGTCATCCCGCTATACATATACATCGCCCGCACCGCGTGGCCGACCGCCTCGTTCTGGTCAACCGGCTTCTTATGTGCCTGCGCATATTCCCCGTGCCCCGGCCCGCGCACATCCAAAAAGAACTTCGCCAGATTCAAATACTTCTCGTTGCCCGTCACACGGTACAGCTTGACCAATCCCATTTCGACTTCCTGGTGTCCGGGCCATTTGCGCAGCTTTTTCGGCCCGAAAGTTTTATCCAACAAATCAGCGTTCTTTATCGCGATATCAAGCAGGTTGTGTTTTCCTGTGGCGAGATAATGTGCCGCCGCCGCCTCATACAGATGCCCCGCGTTGTAAAGCTCGTGACTTCCGTCTTCTTTCGACCAACGTTCTTTGCCGAACCAGCTCTCTAATCTTTTGGTATTTGTAGTTCTTGCCGTGTATAAATAGCCGTCCTTCTCCTGTGCAGCAGCAATTTTGGCAATCACTTCATCGAGATATTTCTCCAGGTTCGGGTCCGGATATGTGCTTAGCGAATAAGATGCCGCCTCGATGCTCTTATAAACATCCGAATCATCGAACGGGTATTGCCCGCAGAATTGTCCCTCTTTCAGCCCGCCTGCCACCGCGAAATTATCAATCCGCCCCGACTTCTCGCACATCTTCAAAATATGCGGTATTGTTACCTTGCGGTTCGTTTCAATCCTCGGCTTCCAGAACTTGTCCGTCAAGCTAACGTCCGTCAACGGTACCGCCTCAATTGGGTAATCTTTCTTCAACTTGACTAATTTGCCGCGAGACGCCCCTGTTTGGCATCCGCCTGCTGTCAGCCCAAGAGCAATTGCGAGAATTGTCAAAATAGCGGTTATGCGTATGCCGTTCATAATGCCTCCTTTGCGATTACGTTTTTCGAAACAAATTATTTAATGTTGAAGACAGATTATAAGGTGTGATTACCCGAAGTGCAATTCGACAATATCTTTGTCGTTGAGGACATGGTTACGCTGGACACTCTGGCCTTCGTAAACATTTGTCCCCCAGATTCTGGCGTGCTTTAGCTTTTCCGCCAGCTCCCGGTGAATCACTCTGGCCAAATCTAGCACCGTTGAGCCGGCGGGTATTGTAAACGGCTCGGTCATATCGGGCTTTTTGCCGGGCGGCTTGGCATATACTCTGATAATTCCCAGCAGCTTAAACAGCATCGTCGGCAGCTCTCCCATTCCTTCTCCGCTTTCGACCGAAACTGCAATCATCTCAAAGCGGTTATCGCAGAACTGTTTGACCTTATCAATCGCACCATCAATGGCTGTATCACTCTTGGTGCAAATGCACACGGTTTTTTTGCCTGGCAGCAGGTTTTTCGTTTCCAGAAAATCGAGGCAGACCTTCCATTGCTCCTCAACGTCAGTCGATAAATCAATCACAATCGCGATTAAATCGCAGTTCCGGTATGTTCCAACCTGCCCCGGCATCACAATATCAGCCGTAATCGGCGGCATATCAACAATTTCAATCGGAACATCCTCAAATTTCATAATCCCCGGCACAGGCGCGTGTGTGGCAAACGGGAAATCCGCGATATGAACTTTGGCGTCGGTGAGCAGGCCGACAATCGAGCTTTTGCCTGAGTTGGGCATTCCAAGTAAAACAACCTGGCCCGCACCTCCACGGGGGATGTGAAAGATGTCCACGCCGCCGCTTTTGCGTCGCTTTTCCTCGCCCTCCCTGATCGCGCTTAGTTTTTGCCGGAGATCTGCCTTGAGCTTGTCGGTTCCCTTATGCTTGGGCATCACCGCAAGCATCTGCTCCAGCGCAAGGATTTTCTCCTCAGGCGTTGTCGCCGAGCGATACCGCTGCTCTGCCTTGAAATAGTCGGGCGTAAGATTTGCGGGCATAACTCAACAAATCCGAAACAGATTTTTAGCTGATTACTTTATGTTTTCCGCAACAAGGTCGCCGACCTGATTGGTCGAATATCCCATTTTGCCTGCGGCTAATGATTTCAGCTTATTGGCCGTGACGAATTTAACAGCGTCTTCGATAGCTGTCGCCGCTTTTTGCTCGCCTAATGTCTCAAGCATCATCCCGCCTGCGCAGATTGCCGCCAAGGGGTTGATTACGGCTTTGCCCGTGTATTTCGGTGCGCTGCCGCCTATCGGCTCGAACATACTGACGCCTTCGGGATTGATATTGCCGCCCGCGGCGATTCCCATACCGCCCTGAATCATCGCGCCGAGGTCGGTGATAATGTCGCCGAACAGGTTGCCCGTAACGATGACGTCGAACCATTCCGGGTTTTTCACGAACCACATACAAGTCGCGTCAACGTGATAATACTCACGCTTGATATTCGGATATTCCTTTTGACCCATCTCGTGGAATGCCCTTTCCCACAAATCGTAAATGAAGGTCAGGACATTCGTCTTGCCGCAAAGCGCAAGCGTGTTGTTCTCGCCCTTGCCGCGCGCCTTCTTGCCGTTTTTCTTTGCGTATTCGAAGGCGTATTTCAAACACCTGTCCACCTGGAAGCGAGAATAAACCGATGACTGCACCGCGACCTCGTGGGGCGTTCCTTTCATTGTTACGCCGCCCGTGCCTGTATATGCGTCGCCTGAATTTTCGCGCACGACGACAAAATCAATCTGCTCGGGGCCTTTGCCCTTTATAGGCGTTTCAACGCCGGGATACAACCTCACCGGGCGCAGGTTGATATACTGGTCAAGCTCGAACCTCGCTTTCAGCAATATCCCTTTTTCCAATATGCCTGGTTTAACATCCGGGTGGCCAATCGCACCCAGCAGTATCGAATCGAATTTGCGCAGTTCAGCTATCGCGCTATCAGGCAGCGTTTCGCCTGTTCTTTTGTATCTTTCGCCGCCGAAATCGAAAGGCGTCATATCCAGCTTAAAGCCGAATTTCGCCGCTGCCGTGTTAGCGACCTTAACCGCTTCCGCTATCACTTCCGGCCCAGTGCCATCGCCGCCTATCACTGCTATCTTGTAACTCTTAACACTTTTCGCCACGTCTTTTTCTCCTTTATTTCAATTTGTGGTTTGTTATTTACTTTTCTTTATATGTTCAAGCAGTCCGCCATCCCTGATGATTTCCAGCGCAAAGTCAGGCAGAGGCCGAAACTCGATTCGTTGGCTGTTGGTCTTGTCCTCGATTATACCTTTATCGTAATCGATTTGCACCTCGTCGCCGTCGCTGATTCGCTCAACCGCGTCTTTGCTTTCGATGAGATAAAATCCGCAGTCAATCGCGTTGCGGTAAAATATCCGGGCGAAGGTCCGGGCTATTACTGTTTGCACGCCAGCTCCGCGAATCGCCCATACGGCGTGCTCTCTCGATGAGCCGCAGCCGAAGTCATCGCCAGCGACTACACAATCGCCCCTGCTTAACTTCTTTACGAACCCGGCGTCCAAATCTTCCATACAATGCTTCGCCAGTTCCTGCTCGTTATCGGTATTCAAATACCTCGCCGGAATTATCTCATCCGTGTTTATATGGTCTCTTTTATATACATGCGCCTTACTCATTTTTTCCTCATTTCAACATTCATTAAATATATTTTCTGCAATCTACCAATTTGCCTTCAATCGCGCTTGCTGCCGCTGTCGCAGGGCTTGCGAGATATACTTCGCTTTTTGGACTTCCCATTCTGCCGACGAAGTTGCGATTGGTTGTGCTGATGCATTTTTCGCCGGCGGCGAGGATTCCCATAAATCCGCCCAGACACGCGCCGCAGGTCGGCGCGGAGATTACGCAGCCGGCCTTATAAAAGACGCCGAATAGTCCTTCGTCGTCCGCCTGTTTCCAGATTGCCGGCGTAGCGGGCACAATTATCGTGCGAATCTTCACCTCTTTGCCCTTCATAATCTTCGCAACAATCCTGAGGTCTTCAATTCGCCCGTTGGTGCAGCTTCCGATATACGCCTGACCCATAGCCATACCTTTGCACTGGCTAATCGGTTTGGCGTTGCTCGGCAGATGCGGCATAGCGACCATCGGCTCTAACTTCGAGCAGTCAAACTCCTCAAACGATGAGTATTCCGCGTCCGCATCCGACTCAAAGACCTTATAGGCCTTCTTGTCTTTTAGATGTTTGGCAAGATACTTCTTCGTTGTCGCGTCGAAGCCGATGATGCCGTTTTTCGCACCTGCCTCGATTGCCATATTGGTGATGGTCATCCTTGCCTCCATTGACATATCCTTCAACGCCGGCCCGACGAATTCCATCGCCTTATAAAGCGCACCATCCACGCCAATCCTCGTGATTACCGCGAGGATTACATCTTTGCTGTAAACGCCTTTTGGCAGTTTGCCGTTCAAAACGAATTTTATCGACTCCGGCACCCTGAACCAAAGCTCGCCAGTGGCGATTGACGCCGCTAAATCGGTCGAGCCGATACCTGTGCTGAACGCCGCGAATGCGCCGTAAGTGCAGGTATGCGAATCGCCGCCCACGATTACCTCGCCGGGCCTGATATGGCCCTGCTCGGGAAGTAACGCGTGGCATACGCCCGCTTTGCCAATCTTGTAGTAGTTCTTGATTTTGTGCCTCCTGGCCCATTCATCAAGGCGTTTATGCAGCTCGGCGCTTTTGATGTCCTTTGCGGGCTGAAAATGGTCGGGCGTTACGACAATCTTGTTTTTGTCGAATACCTTATCGATTCCCTTTTCAATCAGCATCGATATCGCCGCCGGCGTCGTTACGTCGTGGCACATCACCACATCAATCTTCGCGTTGATTAATTCGCCTGCTTTTACCGTTTTGTTTCCACTCGCCCTTGCGAGGATTTTCTCTGTTATCGTCATTCCCATAGTTTCTTCTCTTTTTGCCTTTTACATTTTTATTTTTGCTTTTCTTATAGTTCCGCTTTGGCTCCCGGCTCTTCTTTGCCGGGGCTGCCAACCATTCTGTTAATAGCGTCGATATACGCCTTTGCGCTTGCCTCGATGATGTCCGTCGAGATGCCTCTGCCTACAAACGTTCTGCCGTCGGTTTTGATTTTCACCGTTGCTTCGCCGAGTGCCTCTTTACCGCTTGTAACGGCACGTATCGAATAGCTTTCCAACTTCGGCGAGAAACCAGTTGCCTCTCGTATCGCGTTATAGGCGGCGTCAACAGGACCATCGCCGTCGGCTTGCGCTTCTTTAACTTCGCCTTTGGTTTTTATCTTCACAGCAGCAGTCGGCGAGTTGCCCGTCTCGATGAGCACCCGTAAATACTCAAGCGTAAAGGTATGCTCGACCGCACGCACCTCATCATCGATAATCGCGACAAGGTCTTCGTCGAACACCTCTTTTTTCTTGTCCGCCACCTGCAAAAACCGATTGTAAGCATGCTCAATTTCATCCTTGCTGAGCTTATAGCCGAGTTTCTTGCAATGGTCCGTGAACCCATGCCTGCCCGTATGCCTGCCGAGCACCATTCTTGAGCCGGCAAGCCCAATCGTCTCAGGCGTCATTATCTCGTATGTCTTTCGTTCCTTTAATACGCCGTCAACGTGCACACCCGACTCGTGAGCAAAGGCATTGGCGCCGACAATCGCTTTATTCGGCTGGATGACAAATCCCGTCAGGCGCGACACAAGCTGGCTCGTGCGGTAAATCTCAGTTGTCTTGATGCCCGTTGTAATCGGTTTTCCACCCGCTGCTTTTGTAAAGAAGTCGGGCCTGGTATGTATCGCCATCACAACTTCTTCGAGCGCGGCATTTCCAGCCCGCTCGCCGAGTCCGTTTATCGAGCATTCCACCTGCCTTGCACCGTTTCTCACACCTGCTAACGAATTCGCAACCGCTTGTCCCAGGTCGTTATGACAATGCGTGCTGATTACCGTCTTGTCGATGCCGGGGACACCGGCGACAAGCTGGGCGATAATCTGGCCGTATTCGTAAGGCAATACATAGCCCACGGTATCGGGGATGTTCAGCGTCGTTGCGCCGGCTTCAATCACGGCGGTCAAAATCTCAATCAAAAACGGCATCTCGCTGCGACAGGCGTCCTCAGGCGAAAACTCAACGTCATCGGTAAAGGTTTTTGCTAACTTCACCGCCGCGACAGCCATCTTCAGCACCTCAGCGGGGGTCTTGTTGAGCTTGTGCTTCATATGTATCGGGCTTGTCGCGATAAACGTATGTATGCGTCGTTTCTTCGCGGGCGCAAGCGCCTTGCCTGCCGAGGTGATATCGGCTTCGTGAGCACGGGCGAGGCCGCAAATCGTCGAGCCCTTTACCTGTTCGGCTATAAGTTTTGTCGCGTCAAACTGTGCGGGCGACGAGACCGGGAAACCCGCCTCGATGACATCCACGCCCAAAATCGCCAATTGATGGGCAATTTCGAGCTTTTCAGCCACCGAAAGCGATGCGCCGGGCGCCTGTTCGCCGTCACGTAAGGTCGTGTCGAATATTATCACTTTGTCCTGCATCTTATTATCTCCAAGTTCTTATACTATCGGAAGTTAGGCGGTTATTATGCCCTAAAACGGGCAGAAAAGCCACCGCTTTGTTTAAAGATTGAAAATAGGAAATCGAATTGTGGTACTATTTTTTTATGCGCCTTGACGGCGCAGAATAAGAGCAAGGGCGATTAGCCCGGCGGGAACTACAAAATTCCTTCGACTCTGCTCAGGACAGGTTGTAACGCTCTTAGTCATATCAACTACATTATACGGCATATCGTCGGCTTTGCAACAGAAAAATCCAGAAAAAGTTGCCGGTTGCCCTTCGACATACTCAGGGCGGGCTGGTTGGCAAATAGGAAGAATACAGAAATCCGAGTTAAGGAATCAAAAATAAGACCTCGTCTGAAACGGAAACGTTTTTTTGATTACCTTATTACCAGCATTGCTCGGGAGGGGTCTTATTACAGGTCAGCCATTCGGAGGCCATTATGGCAAAGTCCTGCATATCCACCTTACAGTCGCCATTAAGGTCGCCCACTGAGTATCCTGTGCAGGAGCCGGCGGTGATAGTCAGCTTAAAACTGCCCATTTGACCATCGAATCCTGCGACACGGATATAGTAGTGTTTGCCCTTGACCATATCGAGGACCACCTGAGAATCCGTAGTCTGTAAAGAATAATCATCGTTACAGGCAAGCGGCTGCCATTCGCTGCAGGCGTTAAAGACATTAAGCGTCGTGTCAAATTCATCGCTGCTTACGCTGATTGTGTACCGGCCGCCGACCTTCGGCTGGTAATAATACCAGACATCCGCATAGTCATTGTATCCACAGGTTGAATTTGAATCATCATAAGTATATCCTGTTGCACCATAGTTTGAACCATAATAGGTCTGGCCCAAGTAAATTTGCGTGGCATCCTGGCAATCATCGTTCGATACATCCATCCATAACTCAGCGCCGTTTGTGCCGTCGTTGGCTGCGAAAAATAACATGCCGTTTACATTTGTCAGGTATAAAGGATTTGAGCTTCCCGCCCCCGGCTGTATATCCATTACCATTACCGTGCCGGCTGCTGTGCCGTCGCTTTTCCATAACTCAACGCCGTTTGTGCCGTCGTTGGCTTGTAAAAATAATGTGCCGTTTACATTCGCCAGGTAATTAGGATATGAGTCTGACAAACCCGGCCATATATCCTTAACCATAACCGTGCCGGCTGCGGTGCCATCGCTTTTCCATAACTCATAGCCGTTGTTTATATCGTAGGCCTGGAAAAATAGTGTGCCGTTTACATTCGTCAGGTTCGAAGGATTTGAGCCGTACGCACCCGGCCTTATATCCTTTACCATAACCGTGCCGGCTGCGGTGCCATCGCTTTTCCATAACTCAACGCCGTTTGTGCCGTCGTTGGCTGCGAAAAACAGGGTGCCGTTTACATTCGCCAGGTTATAAGGCCCTGAGCTTCCCGCCCCCGGCTGTATATCCTTTACCATAACCGTGCCGGCTGCGGTGCCATCGCTTTTCCATAACTCAGCACCGTTTGTGTCATCCCAAGCATTGAAAAACAATGTGCCGTTTACATTTGTCAGGCACAAAGGATTTGAGCCGTACACACCCGGATTTATATCCTTTACCATAACCGTGCCGGCTGCGGTGCCATCGCTTTTCCATAACTCAACGCCGTTTGCGCCATCGTAGGCCCGGAAAAATAATGTGCCGTTTACATTCGTCAGGTAATTGAGATATGAGCTGTCCACCCCCTGATATACATCCTTTACCATTACGGTGCCATCGTAGGTGCCATCGCTTTTCCATAACTCAATGCCGTGTGTGCCGTCGTTGGCATTGAAAAATAATGTGCCGTTTACATTCGTCAGTAAATTAGGGTCTGAGTTTCCCGCCCCCGGATTTATATCCTTTACCATTACGGTGCCGTCTGCGGTGCCATCGCTTTTCCATAACTCAATGCCGTGTGTGCCGTCGTTGGCATTGAAAAATAATGTGCCGTTTACATCCGTCAGGTTATAAGGATATGAGCTTCCCGCCCCCGACCATATATCCTTTACCATTACGGTGCCGTCTGGTGTGCCGTCGCTTTTCCATAACTCACTGCCGTGTGTGCCGTCGTTGGCCTGGAAAAATAATATGCCGTTTACATCCGTCAGGTTATAAGGACTTGAGCCGTACGCACCCGGATTTATATCCTTTAGCATAAATGGTTCACCGGCCAGCGCAGCGGCCGCAAATGGCAGTGACAGGGCCAGTATTGTTAATAGGAATGATTGTCTTTTCATTTTTTACTCCTCCAGCAATTTGTTGGTTGCTACAGGTCCGCATCATGCGGGTTGGGTGCAGCAATCGCATCTTATAGACCGCTTTTCGCGTTCCTCCGGAACGCAGATTTTATACATTGTCTCCTTGTCCTTAGATTGTAAATTATGTGCTTATCTTTCAAAAAGTCAAGATAAATTTTTCGTGCAATTGCCTGTTTTTAATGATTTAAGCGCGATTTTTCGGTCGTCAGCCAAGCCCGTTAAGCATTGTTCAGACAGGCGAAATGACCGTGGTATTTAGGTCTGTTAACGATTCAGAAGATAAATTGACGCGTTAAGGATTGTAGCGAACAAGACCCACAGGACATAAGGCACAAGAAGTAAAGCGGCGGGCTTTGAAATTCTCAGGAAAAGTATCACTGTTAAATCAATCGCAGACAAAAGAAGAACAATATCAATCAGGCCCGCCAGAGGGGAACGTAAGCCGAAGAATAAAGGCGTCCAGATTGCGTTGAGGAAAAGCTGAACGATAAAACAGACAAGGGCCAGCCGGACGAGTTTGTTTTCGAGGCCTTTTCGCCAGACAAGAAACGCGGCGATACCCATCATAATATAAAGCGTTGTCCAGACGGGGCCGAAAACCCAGTTGGGCGGGTTGAAGGCGGGCTTGTGTAGATTGGCGTACCAGTTGCCGAGCGAGTCGGCGGTCGTGAAAAGCGAACCCATAAGGCCAACAAGAAACGGCACAGCACAGGATACCACCAGCTTGACAATATTCACTGGCTTCATAATAAATATTATCGATACAACCCGCGATATTAAAGCAGTTTGTCAACTTTTGCGACGAGGTCTTTAACGTGGCTGACCGAGACGTCTAATTCCTTACGCTCATCGGCGTTGAGATTTAATTCGACGATTTTCTCGACGCCTGCTTTGCCGAGCACCACGGGGACGCCGACGAAGTAACCGCCTACGTTGTATTCCTTCTGGCAATATGCGCAGCAGGGTATCACTCCCCGGCTGTCGGTTATAATCGCCTCCGCCATTTTCACGACTCCCGCAGCCGGCGCGTAATACGCGCTTGAGCCGAGCAGGTCAACGATTTCGATGCCGCCTTTTCTGGCGCGTTCAATCAACCGGGCGATTGTCTCTTTGGGCAATAGCTCAGTGATTGGAATGCCTGCAACGGTTGTGAACCGAGGCAGCGGGACCATATCGTCGCCGTGGCCTCCCATCAGTATGCCGCGAATGTCCTCGGAGCTTACGTTTAATTCCGTCGCGACAAAATGACAGAACCGCGCGACGTCGAGGGCCCCTGCCATTCCCATTACCCTGTTCTTCGCAAAACCCGTAACCTTCGACGCCACATATACCATCGCGTCTAAGGGGTTCGATACCACGATGACGATTGCCTGGGGACAGTATCTGGCGACCTTCTCGCTGACGTCTTTGACAATCTGGACGTTCTTTGCGAGCAAATCATCCCTGCTCATCCCCGGCTTTCGCGCAAGGCCGCTTGTGATTACAACGATTGAGCTATCCTGTGCGGCTGCCCAGTCGGTTGTGCCTGTTATTTTGCAGCTATAACCCTGCACCGGGCCTGCTTCTGCCATATCGAGAGCCTTGCCCTCTGCTAATCCTTTTACGATATCTATAAGAACAATGTCACCCAGTTTGCGTGAGGCCGCGATATGCGCTGTTGTCGCACCGACGTTGCCCGCTCCGACTACTGTTATTTTATTCCTGCTCACAATATTCTCCTTTTTCACCTACACCTTATAAGCTGGTTTGCGTTGAAACTCAAGTTAGGAATATGCGTTTTGATGTCTTCGATGAAACGCAGGCCGTCCTGCCAATAGCCCGCGGTCGGCTTTATCGCAGGATTAAAACTGAGGAAGTAATTATTGATGTTCTCGACGAGGACCTCACGCAAGTATTTGCAGACAATCGACGCGAGCGAGACGGGCAGGAATTTACCATCGGCTCCCACTACGAAATGCACGCGTATTTTCCGATTGTTTGTTCGCATCTCATAGCTGCTTCTGTCCTGGTCTTCGTGAATGATGCGCAATTGCGATTCGCCGAACATCAGCTGCAATTGACGCTGATAGTGACTTCGTCCGCCCTGCCGGTCGATAACGATATCGAGGTCATCGTTTGCGAAATCGCGCATAGCCGACTGCATTAGCTCCGCGACCGCGGTAAAAAGCACCTTCGCCTTGTTATCAACCGCATTTACCATACGATTGTAATGAGCAACCTCCAGGCATCGGCTCTTTAATCCCAATAGCTCGATATGCTGATTAGCGAGGTTGGCTCGCAGCATCGAAACCGCGATACCAATATCCCCATCATCTCCGCCAAGCTGATAGTCGCCTGCTTTTTTATACCACGGGTACTCCACGATATGCTCAAGGCAGTCCGGGCAAAGCGATGATATGAGTCCGGTGAGGTTCTTCGGCTCACTGCCCAAGTGTTTCAGCGTCGCCAATACGGTTCGCCTGAGGTGTTTTATGCCAATGGTCCTTGTGAACGCCTTTTTGCTGTCAACGATAAGCAGTCGTCCTTTAAGCGAGGTGCGTTTATCGGATACGCTTGCGTGCAAAATCTCCCAGTGATTCGCCCAGACGAGATTATCCGGCACGCGGAATGTGCTCGACGAGACCACAAGAGGCCCCAGAATCGGCCCGAAACCCGCCTCGTCTATCCCCGCCAGTATCGCCATCCGTGACCACTCCTATTTTCTATTTATTATTTTCCATTTTCTATTTAACTACGAAAGCAATCGCCGATGTTTTTTCAAATAGAAAATTGAAAATCTAAAATAATAAATCTTATAACGTTTCGTGCCTTATGATTGCGCGGTAAATACCGTTGACTCGTTTGCCATCGACCATCGCGGGCGGATATTTTTCGTTCCTCGGCTGCAATCTTACCGTGTCGTTGGTCTCAAAGAATACCCGCTTGAAAGTCGTCTCGTGAGGCGTTGAGAACCGCACGAAGCAATCGTCGCCGTTTCGCACCTCAGCCGCGGGCGAAAATACTATGATGTCGCCCTCTTTGAATTTCGGCTCCATCGAATCGCCGACAACCCGCACCGCGAACGCGTTGGGGTCGTGAACGTCCGGGCAGCGAATGTAATCGTCCGCGACGCCGACCGGGTAATCGAGGTCGTTAAAATCAGTCGGATATCCCGCGGCGACCTTGTTGATGATGGGGACAAGCCGGCCGGGCGAAAGCGATGGTTTGCTGGCAATCGCTTCCTGCGAGCCGTCCTTTTTCTTGTCTTTATTGAGATGACGCCATTTTTCGTTTTCCGCCTCGACGGTCTCGACCCTCTCCCGAACGTCAGCGGGCATCCGTTCTATGTGCGCAAGATACAAAAGCGTTCCCGGCTCGTATTTCAGGACTTTCTCCAATTTTTGCAGAAGCTCATCGCTCGGCGGATTGCTCACTTTGCCCGTCTCTATCGTCGAAAGATACGGCTTCGAAAATCCTATCCGGCTGCCCACCTCATCGAGCGTCAGCCCCAGCTCTTCGCGTTTGCTTCTTATTATTTCGCCGAGTGACATCGTCTATTCTCCCGTATATTTGTTTACGCCTGTCAGAACCAAACCAATCTGCCATCTAAATATTAATGCTTATTATATGTCTTACAAACAAATACACAAGCTTATTTAAGCAAATAAGTTACGCAATGTGCTCGGCTTGACCTATTGCTTGTTTTGGTGATAACGTCGCCTTATCTTGTGGAACGAAGTGAATGAAAAAAGGTCAATAGCAGTTTTAACTACAAATGGTTATTCCTTGTTGGCTAAAATCGCCAGGAGGAACACGGAAACAGCCGAACCCAGAACATAGAAGGGAAACTGAAGCCAGACAAAATCCGTTCCGATCAGGGCCGCACCTATCAGTGTCGCTCGAATTTTCTCCAGGAACTCCGCCTTCCAGAGCTGAAGAAACTCCAGAAGGCACGTCGATATGAATACAATTAAAGGGATTCTTACGATATATGCTTTACGCGGCCAAAGAAAGAAAAATACAAGGCACCAGATGATTTCATAAACAGCGCCTGTGATATAGAACCTGATCAGCTCTTGCTCCCAGCCGCGGTAATATCGCCACATCCAAAAACCCGATAACGTGGCAATGACAAGACAAAGCAAAACTTTGATTCGTATTCTTACGTAACTCATTAACATATAAATTTAAGTTTCTTCAAAGTCACCTCACCTGAACCACAACTGCCTCTTATCCCCGCAAGGGCGATTTCGATTATACTCTTTTGCAGGTACTAATCCAGAGGAAAGGTTGTAACAGTGGCCGAACGGCAATCCTGCCTTATGGCGAGGTCTCGCCCGCTTTTAGCGGGGCGGACAGAAATCAGAAATGCTTTATATCTCTTATTTCAGCGAGGAGATACAGCGTTTGGCGTGTAGCGTACAACGGACAGATTGGACTCAAGACGCAAGACCTGCCTACGACAAGCAAGCTTCGGGGGAAATAAAAAAGGGCTGCCAGCCCACACCCATAGCCGACAGCCCGGACGAGTATCACCCGTCCTCCATTTATATATACGTATCCCCCTGAAATTACGTGCTTAGGAAAATAAAAAGGTGGTTTTGACAGTAAAAACCCCAGACGCAAGCCGGCATTCAGCCCGGCTTCGTCGAGGGACTACGCCTCCCGTAAGGGACGCCCAACGGCGGAGGCAAACGGGTAGTGTATAGCCCTCCAACATTGCTCAGGGCAAGCGGACAGATTGGACGCAATACGCAATACGAAACGAGCCGCGTAACCGCAACCGTTTTACGCAACCTGCTGATAATCCTCAAACTATTTCTATGAGATTGTACTTTCTGCTGCCGAGGCCGATTTTTTCAGCGTGCTCGATTTGCCATTTGCCGTTGAGGTTCGGGTATTTCGATATTTTGTCTAACGGTTTGCCGGCGGTTTTTTCCATCAAATCAATCGCCGCGGCATCAACAGCGACAGGGTCGGTCGAGCCGAGTATGCCGATATCCTTGACGATATCGTTGTCGGGGTTGCCCATGCAGTCACAATCGCTTGTAATCGATATCGCGAAGTTTATGAACGCCGCCCGTCCGTCTTTGCCGGCGAGCACTCCCTTTGCGTGCTCGGCGATGCTGCATTCGAGAATTTTGATGTTCTTGTCCCAGTCGTGCTGAACCGCACCAAATCTGCATACGGCCAAACACTCCGCGCAGCCGACGCATTTGTCCTTGATGATATGCGCCTTGAGGTCTTCTATGTTAATAGCGGCCTCCGGGCAGTGTCGGTAACATTCGCCGCAGCCGACGCATTTGCTCATATCGACGCTTGGCTTGAACGCCGCGTGCTGGCGCATCTTGCCTTTCCTGCTTGCGCATCCCATACCGAGGGTTTTCAGCGTTGCCGCGAAGCATGTCCCTATGTGCCCGGTAACGTGCGATACCGCCAGAATCGACTGTGCCCGCGCGATATCGTAAGCAATTGAAACCTCCTTATTGAGTTCGCCTTCGATTTTGACGACCGTTTCGCTCGTTCCGAAGATACCGTCGGGCGGGATAAACGGTATGCCGAGTCCGGCCATATCGAACCCGTGCTCGTACGCCAGTATCGCGTGGTCGATTGCGTTGTGTCGTTTGCCGAGATACAGCGTGCTTGTGTCGGTCAGGAATGGTTTGGTCTTTAAGCTTATAAGCTCGTCAATCAGCCCTTTTAGGCAGGGAGCTTTGATGTAGGTTTTGTTTCCTTTTTCTCCGACGTGAATTTTTACCGCGGTAAAATCGGTTGGCTTGAAGCATTTTGCGAAGCCCGCTTCTTTGAAGAGGCGCGCCGCCTTGGCGGAGATAATTTTTTCGCCTTCTTCAATAGCCGACTTGATAAAATATACCTTTGGAATCATTAGATAACCCCCTTATTTGCCTGTGAAGATGATGATGCCTACGAGCAGCAGTATTACGATTACACAGACGCCGATAGCCGTGTAGAACACCCACATAAACTGCCTGGTCTGCCTTGCCACGATGTATTTGAGATACCTGTCGCTTGCCGCGAATGTTTTGCTCATTTGCGCTATGCCGCTGGTGTGGTCTTTGGTGCTCTGGTTGAGCTTTGCGAGCGTTTCGTTGAACTTGCCGAACGTTTCGGTCATCTGTATATCGACGTCCGCCGCCGCCGCGAGCTGTCGGTCGATTGCCAGCAGTGCGTCGGTTTGCTTTGCGCTTTCCGCGGGAATCTTTTCTATCGCCGAAAGAAGCTGCTGGTCTTTGAGGATATTCGCCTTGAGCTGTAAAACGAGCTGCTCGGTGAGCGCCCTCTGGTTTTCGACGACAGCCGGGAAGTTTTCGAGCAGTTTCGGGAATTGCTCGATGCGTGCGATGAGATTTTCGTGCTGTGAGACCTGTTTGTTGAGGTGGTCGTTTATGTCCTTAATCTGGTCGATGAGCGTTTCGAAGCCGGCCTGGAATTTTTCCATTTCAGGTTTGCCCCGCACAGCCACCGTTTGTAACGGACTCCCATTCGCAGGCGGGGTCTGGTTGTGAATTATCAGCCCATCGTCGCTTAACGTCGGCTGGTCGAAGTCGTCGTGCGGCTCCCGAAAGGGATGGCCAAGCCCAGAGGGAAACTGTTTTCGCAGCCAATTCTGAAATCGCGTTAGTAACTCCCGAAGTTCCATCCGTTTATAATCCTTGAAACATTATTAAGCTTTCTTGCGGCTTGATTATCGCACATCCCGCCCATCTTGCCAAGAGCAAAACACTGGCTGCTTTCAGGCGAGGGGTTTGTAGAAATCTGCTGGTTTTTGGGAAAGGGTATTCTTCAAAATACCTAAGCTCTCAATCCCGCACTCAATAGTATCACCAGATTGCAGGAATCTCCCCGTTGCGACAGCTACGCCCGCTGGTGTACCCATCAAGATTATATCGCCCGGCTCCAGTGTCATAAGAAAACTCAAAAACGAAACGACCTCCGCGACCGGGTAAATCATCTGGCCCGTGTTGGCCTTCTGGCGGGTTTCATTATTGACCTTCAATTCCATTTGAAGGTTCTGAACATCGGGTATCTCGTCGGCAGTTACAAGATATGGCCCGGTCGGGCAAAAGCCGTCCGCCCATTTGCCTGCGAGCCAGTCGTAAAAATCATCCCACGGTCTCCCGGTTCGCCCGTTTTTGAACGTTACCGAGCGAGCCGAGACGTCGTTGGCAATCATATATCCCGCGACACAGTCAATCGCCTCCTCGGCCTCAACGCATTTGATGCGTTTACCAATAACGACCGCAAGCTCAAGCTCGTAGTCAATCTGCTCGCTGTATGCCGGCCAAGGGATTTTATCATCCGGCCCGATAATGGTAGTCGCGGGCTTGAGGAAAGGCCTGGGGACAGTCGTTTGCTTTTGTGCATCCGAAAGACCAAGCTTGAAGCCGTGTTTCAATGATGCTTCCTTGATATGTTCGCCGAAATTACCCGCAAGGGCAAGCAGCTTGCCGGGCCTTGATATTGGCGCGAGAAGTTTGACGTTCTCGACGGGGGTAACAATCTCGCTTTTCTCGGCCAGCTCTTTGACCGTCGCAATTGCGTCCTGTCGCAAGATATCGATGATGCTTCTCGGCGGGTCAGGTCCGAGCCAAATCGTCGGTATATCAACGATTCCTTTTACCGTTAAAACGCCGACAGATTCGACGCCGTTGCCTTTATACGCCGCAAGTTTCATTTATTTTTTATCGATGGGCAATATTACGCCGCCCTGTGGTGTCCGCTCGACGTTGCTTTTCATTCCTTCCGGCTCACCGGCGGGAAGCGATTTTGTTCTGCAAATCAGTCCTCGCGCAAGCTGCGACGCGTCGCCCGATACCATCGAGCAATAAGACAGAACAGGCGCAACCTTGTCGATGCGAATAGTCGCGACTAATGTTTCGGTTGAGCCGATTATCTCGTTGGTGTCAGCGTCGGCAATCTGTTTATCGGTTTTGAAAACGTCGAGCAATGTCCCCGTTACGAGCCGGTCGCCACCCTGGTCAATGATAACTTTGCCGTCGGCTTCGATTGACGCGATACGAGGCGGGTTCATCCGGTCGCTCAATTTATTAACAACCTCGGCTGCGGCTTTGGCGATGAGATTATCGACAAGCTCTCTATAATCGAGGTCTGGCGGCTCCCATTTTGTAACGAGCTGCTTGACCTCGTTGGTTTCGAGACGCAGCCGGACTGAATCCGAGAATTTGACCTGCCTTGACGACGCAACGATGACGCGATAATCGAAAGCGAAGTCCGCGCGGTATTCCTTAAAGTTGACACCGGCTGCCGCCTCGCTCGTTGAGTGTTTGATTCGCAGGTTCGCTTCGGTAATTGTTCCCACGAGCATATAGTCGGCGCCGAGAACCTGCCCGATTCTCGCCTGCTCCTCAATGGGCGCCGAATATAAGAGGACTTTTTGCTCGTGGATGTATTCGTCGATGTGCTGCCTGTCTAATACGGCGAATTTATTTGTCTGCGTAAGCGCGGTGGTGATTTTCTGGGCAAGCTTGTCGGCGAGCTGGTCGCCGGGCATAGTTAAGTTGATAAAGGAATACAACTGCTCCTCGGGCCTTAGCGGCATAACCGCAAATCGAGTTCTTGAGGTTTTATCGGCAACACGGTTATATATCCATACCGTGAGCGTAACCTGATATGTGCCGTCGTCGAGCTTCTTCTCGCCGATTACCTCGTATGTCTTCACCAGCCCCGCAATATCGGTTGTCTGCAAAGTGCCGCTTGTCTGGACCGACACCGCGTCGAAGCCGACAGTTTTCCCGGTGTTCGTGCGGTTGATGTCCGCCGACGCTGAGCGGTAGCCGAATGAGTAATCGCCCGAACCGACCTTGACGCCTTTGGCCTGTGCGACCGCCTGGAAAAGCCCGTTCTTTATCGCGTCATCTTTTGATGGTCCTTGTCCCTGAACCTCCTTGACTATCGTGTCCTCAGCGAAAGCAAGTGAGCAAAAGACAATCGTTATTGCGAAAAAAGCACAAATCGTTTTCATTTTTAGCTCTCCAAATCAGTGGTGCCGGTAAGCCGACTACCACGGGACTTTTTTACTGTCGCCGCGTTTACCGAGAACGATCTCATTTTGCCAAAAAACCAGGCCGTTGGTCAGATTGTTCATCTGAAGCTGGAAATAATACTCGACCTGCTGTTTGCCGTTGTCATAGCGGATATTTCTCTGGATGATTTTGCCGGAGATGCTGAGTTCCGGCGCGATGAGCTGGCCCTTTGCCTGCACAGTATCCTTGTTGAACTCATCGGCCTTGTCCGAGTCGCGAGTTAGGTCCCTGCTGCTATAGACCAAACTGTCTTTTGGGGCGTTGCCTGCGCCGACGGCTGCGGTCATAGCAACCAGTCCGCTTCTGGTAAGCTCCTGCTCAACTTTGGCCATAAGCTGGTCGGTATCGATGTGCTGCATAGTGTCGTTGACAATTCGACCTTTGGCGACAACGTATCTGCCGCCGCCTTCTTTTTTGAATGTGCCCGATTCGACCATTGACTGCACCATCTGGCTTGCCGCCCTGTCGAAGTCGCGGTAATCAAGCTGCATGACCGCTTTGCCCTGGTCATTGATTGTATCGACGTTTTCGGTCTGGGGTGAGCAGCCGACAAATGTTAATGTTACGGATGAAGCGAATAACACACAAACCAATAGTTTTTTAATCATAGTCCTGTCTCCGGTTAATTAGGGATTTTTCGAGTGTTCATACGAAAATTAACAGCGGTTGTTCTCGGCGCAACGGCTTTGATGGCGAACGACTCTTTTGCCGCCGCCGACCAAATAAGCCACTTGCTGGTTGCCGAATCGATTGTGAGGCCCGCGTTATCGAGCCATTCGACCTTATATTCGAATCTTATCGGGTTGAACGCCCTGTTGTGGCCCTGTATCTCAAGCTCCATAAAGCCGTCTTTGTTGGTGTATGTAACGGCGCGGTCGATTTCAATGCCCTCGCCGGCAACCCAGCTAAAGGCGTGAAACACCGGCTTGGTTACGATGTTGACCGCCACGTTGTCGCTTTTGACGTCTTCCGTCATCGTGACTCTTTTGTCTTCCTCCTGACAGCCCCACAGACCTACCGCGACTAAGAGCAGCAATGTATTAAGCATCAATCTCATATTTCACCTCCGTAAAAGAATTCCTAAAATGCCAGGACCTCGCACACAGGCGAAGCGCCGGCGTTGATGATTTTAATATATACGATTGCGTTCTTGCAAGGGGGAATATGCACGTCAAACGCAGTATTGCCGCCAAAAACCTGGAGTAAGCGGTTTCCCGGTATGGCACATCGGGCAACCTGGAAATCCTTCGGCAAAGCAGACCATATTCGCACGTCCGCCGCGGTAGTCGCTAAGCTGTAAACCGCTATGGCCGCCGTCAGAATCCCGTATTGGTCGTTGTCCTTAACCGCGGCCTGTGCCGCCGCCTTGACCACAGCGGACGCGATTGCCCTCATCAGGATACCCTTGAAATCCTTTTTGAATTCGGTCTCGATTACGCGTTCCATATCCGCGACCTGCCTGGTCTGGTATTCGCCCGCGTCGGTCCTGATAGCCAGATAAGGATACGCGACTCTTCTCGGAGTCAGCCGGGGCAGTGCGATTCCCGCATAATAAACCCTGGAGCTGACCAGCACAAGCGGCAGGTCTATTCGGAACTCTCCTTTGACAGGCCCCAGCCCGTTTTCAAATATCACCCAGCACTGGTTTCCCAGTTTCGCTTTTCCGGAAGCCACATCATCCGCGAAAACGAGGTCACTTTTGATGTAGTCGTTGTCGGGAACCATTCCCGCGGTCTCTTTCAGCAGGTCGGCTGCCCTGCTGTTTTCGCCAATGAGCAGGAAATAAATCCCCGCCAGATACGTCGTGAAGGGATTCACAAAATCAGGATACGGCTCGAACTGGTTCAGGTTCGGATAATTGGCGTTGATGATTGCCATTGTCTTGGGGTCGTCTGCCATTGCCTTGGCGTCGGTGCGGGTTTTTTCTTTATTTTTTTCGAGCTTGGCTTCGAGCTTCCTGATTTCCTCGTTAAAATGTTCCTTTGCCCGCGTCTGCCTGTCCAGGGCACGGTTGAATTCGACCCTTGCCATGTCAGGTTTTTTCTCCGCCAGAAATTCGAGCGCCTTGTAAGTATTGACCATTATGCCGTCGTATTGCTGGCCCTTATAGGGGATAGCGTTGTCGTTGACGAGGGTTGAGCCGACTGTGTCGAGAACTTCCGAGTTCGAAGCGAAGTGATTCATCATTTCTTCGGCTTTGTTGAATGTCGCAATACTGTCGGCGTGGTTTAGCTGGGCTTTTTTTGATGCGGCAAGCTGGAGTGCCCAGAGAAGGTCGTCGCCTGACGGTTTACTACCCTTCCCGATTTTGCTTTCAGCGAATTTCCCCGCCTGGTTGAAATCTCCGGGCTCGAAATACCTGTTGAAAACACCGAGGTCGTTCATCGCCGGGTTGCACCCAGTCAGGCACAAGCCGGACACTAACGCCAAAGCCACTATTGTAATTTTTATTCGCATTTTCATTGTTTATCCTCTACCAAAAATTGCCGGATACTCAGGATAGCAGTTCGCCGGCTATTGTCAAGAAAACTTCGGATTTAATCGGTTTCGCGGATTATCGCCGCCGCCCGGCGGAACAAATAAAAAACCGGGAAAATTTTTATTTTTTTGTTGCAGGTTCTGTAATTGAGCGGTAGAAGATGATTGTAACAGCTCTTTGGAAAAGAAATATGGTAATCACAGGTCTCAAGGCGAAAGCTTTGAGATAATCAAATGGGAACTCGGTTGAAAGCCGAGACCGACCCGCGGCTGTAAGCGTCTGTTCCGATGATGAATCGGAAGTCCGAAAGGCAGATATCCACTGTTTCGTGCCAATCTTAAGCAAAAAGAGAGATTGGTACGGGGTGGGAAGGAGCTTTTAGGTAAGACGCGAGTCAGAAAACCTGCCTGTGGTGAATTAAGTGGTTAACCCCATGAGATAGAGTATAGCGGAAAATATTTATATCGCTGATTAGTTATCTCACGAGGTTAATGGAGTTCTCGCGGAATGGAACCCTGAGCTGATGCGCTATGGCGCAGTTTTTGCGCTTTGTTTTTTAGTTTATCAAGCCGTCGTTTCCTCTGCGGGAACGGCGGCTTTTTTATTTTGTTCGTTGTTGCCCTCGCGGTGGGGCATAACCGAACAATACGTTTTTTTATCGCAGGAGAACGATTTATGGTCACGAAGGTACTGGTTAGTTTGATTTTAGTATGTTCGGTTGCAGCAAGTGTTCAGGCAAGCCCGGAGGAATGGCTTGCTTACGCGAATACGATGAGCCGGGAATCAATCGCGGTCGATGGACCAAATACGCTCGACGGTAGCACATTAGATTGGGTGGCCGACAAAGACCCGCAGGATATGAATTTTTTAGTGGATCTTGAAAACGCAACGGGGCCGGTGGTTTACAACGGCCGTGTTTACGCATACGCGAAGTACTACAATGAATCGAGCGAATACACAAACAGCCAGGTAATAGCGTACGACGCCAATTCAGGACACGCATTGTGGGCGACGGTGATTGACCAAGCGGTATGGGACTCGTGGTCAACACCCTGCATAGATACCAAGCATAATACTGTGCTTATAGGGTCAGGCGATAAAGTGTTTTCACTTGATGCTCAGTCAGGCACACAATTATGGACGGCACAATTAGAAAAGGACGTAATAAACGCGTCGGTTTGCGCCGTTGTCGATATTCCTCACGCCCGCGCATTCATTACTGATTACGACGGTTTTGGCTCAACGGGAAAACTTTACTGCATCAACCTCGACGCGAGTGAGCCGGATAACCCGTATGAGCCGGGGCAGATTATCTGGTCGGAAACAATAGGCGCCACCAGCGGGAACACACCGTCTTACAGAAACGGCGTCATTTATGTATCGAGCATAAACGGGCCGGGCAATTCCACGGGCACGATATATGCTTACGATGCCACGGCCGCACCAGCCGCTATAAAAAAGTGGGAGACGACGGACGCTAATTTTGATGGTTTCAGCGGCGGAGTGGTTGTTACGAAAGAGGGCTTTCTGTATGCGGCGGCTTATGACTGGGCCAATGAGAGTGAAGACAATTCGACGCTATGCAAGTTGGACTGTAACGACGGCTCGATAATCTGGATTACTCAAACGGAGCGCACAAGCTCAATACCTGTGGTTGTTGGCGATAAAATTTATACCTGCGGGGGATTCGTCGGGTGGGGTTCACGACCAAAAGTAGAGGCATATCAGGACAACGGCGATACCGTCATTAAACTCTGGGAGACGGGTTCTGATATCGCCATTGGCGGGTGGTCGAATCAGCCGGTGTACGCCAACGGCAAACTGTACGTCGGGGCAATACCAACCAGCGGCAATTACTTCGGGGAATATACTGAAGTTTATATTCTGAACGTCTCGACGGAACCGAATGATATAAACTTCATAATTGCGCATTACACGGACAAGAGTTGCGGAAACAGTCCGGCGGTAACATACGACAGCATTTACACAATTGGTTATGACGGATTATTCAAGTTTCGTCAGCCGGAGTTCTTAGGCGACATTAACAGGAACAGGAAAGTTGATATTTATGATTTTGATGAGTTTGCGGAGAGCTGGCTTTTTAACGGGCCTGTCGGCGTAAAAAGGGCGGATTTGGATTTAGACGGGGACGTTGACTTTACGGATTTTGCTCTGTTTGCCAATGAATGGGAAAAAGACCTATCAGAAATATAAGGGCATTTACAATTATTGAGCTGATGGTGGTGATAAGCATAACGGCGGTGATGATGGCCGTTATGCTGCCTGTGCTCGGAGCAGTCAGAGGCAGGGCCAAGGCGATTGTCTGCGCAAGCAATTTAAGGCAGCTTGGCTTTGCTTTTATCAGTTATGCCGATAATTATGACGGTTTCGCAATGCCTACCAAAGGACAAACTGACCAGTATTGGTGGGGCAAGATAACTGATGAGGGCATTGACCATAAGGCGGGATTCCTTTGGCCATATCTGGCCAGCGAACTTAAAGAGAAAAGTATTTATGAGTGTCTCCAGCAGCGGTTCGGCAGTTACAAGCTTCAGGGTAAGCCCCCTGGTGAACAGGACAGCAGGAAATGGATTACGAGCACTTATGGGTATAACGGCTACTATCTATGCCCGCCTCATAGCGGCTGGGAATTTGATCTAAATATAAGAAATCGTCCGTGGCAGAAAATCACGACGGTCATTAGTCCTAAAGAAGTATTTGCCTTCGCCGACACCCTGATAGATTTGAACGGCCAAATACAAAATATGGCGCTTCTCGACCCGCCGAAATTATATCCTGATACCGGCAGCGAATGGCCAAAAAATCAGAGTCCTACGACCTGCTTCAGGCATAATGACAGGACTAATGTCGTATTTGTTGACGGGCATTGTGAGACGATGGGTTTGGAAGGCGGCGAATACACCAGTCCCAAAGCAAAGATTGGTTCGGTGGGGAAGGATAACGCCCCGCATTATGTTCCCGACTGGAGACAGTGGCCGGTTAGCGGACGAAGACACTGAGACGGCGGAGGGTGATTGTTTTTGGAGGCGGAACAGAGTAGTATTTATCAAAACAGCAGGCACTTCTTTTTCATATATGACAGGATATGCGGCTGCAATTTATCGTATGCAAAGTGATGCAAAAAGAGGCGTATTATTGCGCGGCCCGCTCGCCAAACACGGTTGACGTAGTGGTGATGAAACAGGGGCTGCACAATGAGCCGCAGGTTCTGCGCCGGGAGGTTCAAAAGGCGCTCGATACGACAAGCGATACCCAAAACAGGCCCTACGATGCTTCGCTTCTGGGATATGGGCTTTGCAGTAACGGGATAATCGGCTTGTCGGCCAAAATTCCTATTATTGTGCCGAGGGGGCACGACTGCGTAACGCTTCTTTTGGGTTCCAAGGACGTATATAAAGAATATTTTGAAAGCCACCGCGGGGTTTACTGGTTCAGTCCGGGATGGATTGAGACGGATATGCAGCCCGGCAAGGAACGCTTTGAAAGGACGCTCAAGGAATATATTGAAAAATTCGGCGAGGACAACGCCAGGTATCTTGTGGAAACCGAGCAGAGCTGGATGAAAGAATATAACTGGGCGACGTATATCGACTGGGAATTTGCCAACAGCATGCAGGAAAAGCAGTTCACTAAAAAGGCAGCGGAATATCTCAACTGGAAGTATGATGAGGTAAAGGGCGATTCTGGCCTGATGCAGCGGCTTGTGGACGGCCGATGGAATGAGAAGGATTTTCTGGTTGTTAAGCCGGGACAGAAAATAACAGAGGATTTAACAAGTGATGGCCTGATAAAAGCTGAGTAAGGATTTGAATGATAAACGAAATTGTATCAGCGATTGATTTTGGGAGGCATAAACTTACGCCATGGGGAATTGTATCCGTTCTGATTTTTGTCGGCATCATATTCGCAGTTTACGCGGCTGAGGCGTATCTCATTCTTGGCGTCATTAAACGCAAGCGAAAGGGACAAGGAATTCCGAAGCGATTCCGGTCCGCGGGCGCGATAATAATTCATTTGCTGGCGATATTGGGTATGGCCTGCTTATTATATGGCCATTTTATCGAGCCATACTGGATAGAGGTTAAAAAAGTCGAAATCCCGACGAATAAATTGTATCAAACCACGGTGCGGTTAGTGCAAATATCGGATACGCATTGCACCATAAGGCCACTCAATGAGAAAAAAATGGTGGAAATAATTAACGGCCTCAAGCCGGACATTATCGTATTTACAGGCGATTCAGCGAACAACTCGAAAGGATTGAAACGGTTTAAAGAAACAATGGCAAAGCTGGATGCCCGGCTCGGGAAGTTTGCCGTGCGTGGAAATATCGACGTGTACTTCTGGCCGGGAGCGGATATTTTGGGCGGGACGGGCTTTGCTGAGCTTGACGGCAACAGCATCGAAATTGATAAAGACGGGGAGAAGATTTGGATTACAGGAGTTTCCTGCGAGAAGGAAGGCAAGATCGGCGATGTGCTGAAGAAAGTTCCCGAAGATTGCTTCAGTATTTTCCTTAATCATTTTCCGGATTTGGTGGAAGATTTAAACGGGCTGAACGTGGATTTGTATCTTGCGGGACATACTCACGGAGGGCAGGTTGCCCTGCCGTTTTACGGTGCGATTATTACGTTGTCGAAATTTGGCAAGAAATACGAATCCGGCGAGTACAAGGTCGGCAACACTATCCTATATGTAAATCGCGGTCTTGGGTTGGCCGCGGGCATTAACCCGAAGATGAGATTTTTTGCAAGACCAGAGATAACAGTTTTCGAGATTTGTCCGCCGGGGCAGATTAAGCCGAAATAGATATGCCAAACAGCGATATACAAGCCAGGCAAATGGAAATATCCAGGACGGTGTTGATATGTTTTGTCCTGGCGGCGGCGACATTTGCAGCTTTTGAAGGGGTAAGGTCGAACAATTTTGTTTTTTATGACGACGACAAATATATCACAGGCAACGATGAGGTGCTGAAGGGACTTAGTATCGAATCGCTCAGGTGGGCGTTTACGACCGGACATCAGGGGAACTGGCATCCACTTACGTGGATGAGCCATCTTCTTGATAGCACTGTTTTTGGGATGAGTCCGACGGGACATCATTTGGTCAGCGTTGGTTTTCACATCGCCAATGTAATTCTGCTTTTTTTGATATTGAAGAAAATGACGGGCGCGGTCTGGCTAAGCGCATTTGTCGCGGCGGTGTTCGGTTTACATCCTCTTGGCGTAGAATCTGTCGCCTGGGCTGCCGAACGCAAAAATGTTTTGAGCAGCTTTTTCGCGTTTTTGACGATATGGGTATATTTGTGGCATTCGCAAAAGCCCGGATGGCGGCGATACGTGGTGATTGCGATTCTTTTCACAGCGGGATTGCTTTCCAAGTCGATGCTGGTAACACTTCCTTTTGTTTTGATTTTGCTGGACTATTGGCCGATTGCCAAGTTCGGGGAGTTGAAGGGATGGCGGTGGCTTTGGCGGGCGATTATCAATAAAACCCCGCTTATAGCAATTTCGGCCGCTTTTTGCGTGGTTACATATTTGACACAGGACGAGGCTATTGTTTCATTGCCGATGGGTTTGAGGGCGGGCAATGCGCTGATGTCATATATCAGGTATATCGGCAAGATTTTTTACCCGACCCCGCTGGCGGTCTTATATCCGTTTGATACGAATGGATATCCATTATGGGAAACGTGGGGATGCCTTTTGCTGCTGCTGGCGGTTACAACGGTGGTAATTCTGGAACGGCGAAGGTATAGGTTTCTGTTTATGGGATGGTTTTGGTACTTGGGGACATTAGTGCCTGTTATCGGCCTGGTCCAGGTGGGCGTTCAGGCGATGGCGGACCGATATATGTACCTGCCCGGCATAGGTATTTATATCATAGTCGCCTGGCTCGCGGGTGAAATATCGGCGAAATCGCGTCTGCCAAAAATTGTTCCGGCTATAACGGGCACAGCGATTCTGTTCGTGTTGCTGCTGATGACCAGGGCACAGGTCGGATACTGGAAAGACAGCGAATCTTTATTTCGGCATACGCTGGATGTAACGACGAATAACTATGTGATGTATAAAAACTATGGTCAGGTCCTCGAAAGCAAGGGGCGATTGGATGAGGCGATAGACAATTTCAGGCGTGCGCTGGAGCTTAGTCCCGGGTGGGCAGAAGTACACGATAAGCTCGCGTGTGCGCTGCGAGACAAGGGCCAGGATGCGGAAGCGGCTGCTGAATTCGCGATGGCGCTGCGGATAAAGCCGGACAAAACTGAGGTGCGCAATCGCTATGGGGTCTCGCTTGTAAAAATTAAGCAGTATGACAAAGCGTTTGAGCAATTCGACAAGGTGCTGGCGAAAAATCCGCACGAGTTGAGCGCTTTGAATAACCTTTATAAAGCCGGCGTCGAGAGCGGGCAGATTGATAAGGCGCTGGGTATGATTCTTAATTTACAGGCGAAAGACCCGAATAATTTCGAGTTCTGTCAAAAGGCCGGGTTGTTTTACGGCATAAAGGGCGACATAAACACCGCGACGGAGCAGCTCGAAAAGGCGTGTAAGTTGTCCAATTATCAGGTAGCCGAGCCGATGGCGTTTCTTTCGCAGGCGTACGCCGCTAAAAAGGATTTCAAAAGCGCTATCGATATGGCACAAAAGGCGATTTCGGCGGCCCAGAAGGAAGGCAGAGACGATGTTGTCGCGCAGCTTAAGGACAGTTTGGAATCATATCAGCGAAAGATAAAAGAAAAACAATAATTGGCGTTTATGCCGGTGGCCGATACATCGCAGGATTTACTGGTTTAGCCCGGGCTGGATTGAAACGGATATGCAGCCGGCGCAGAATATGGATGAAAATCTGACCGATGTGGAGATAATAAGAGATATGTCAAATTTTGTCGAATCAGTGGACCAGGATGACAAAAGAAGGACTTTGCTGATATGCATTGCTCTTGCTGTGGCAACATTTGTCGCGTTCGAGGGGGTGAGGAATAATAGTTTTGTCAACTATGATGATGGTTTGTATGTGACGGACAACGTGCATGTGCATGAGGGATTGTATGCCCGTTCGATCTTGTGGGCGTTTACGAGTCGAGACGCGAGCAACTGGCATCCGTTGACGTGGATTAGCCACATAATCGACTGTGCATATTTCGGGCCTAATCCGGCAGGACACCATTTAGTCAGCGTTGGTTTTCATATCGCAAACGTAATTCTGCTCTTTTTGATATTGAAGGGTGCAACCGGTGCGATTTGGCCAAGCGCATTTGTCGCGGCGGTATTCGGGCTGCACCCTCTTGCGGTAGAATCGGTTGCGTGGGTTGCCCAGCGAAAAAGTGTCCTGAGCACGTTTTTTTGGTTTTTAACGATAGCGGCATATTTACGATATTCGCAAAAGCCGGGGGTTTTGCGGTATTTGATAGTTATGTTTTTGTTTGCGGCGGGATTGCTTTCCAAGCCGACGCTTGTAACGCTGCCGTTTGTCATGGTTCTTCTCGACTACTGGCCCCTGAATCGAATAGGCAATCCGCAATTCTCAATTCTACATTCGCTTTATGAGAAGCTGCCGTTGATAGTGATGTCTGCAGCATTGTGCGTTGTAACGTATATGGCACAGGCAAAGGGAGATTCGGTATCAGATATCATTACGGTGCCTTTAATTTTTCGGGCAGAGAACATATTGGTGTCATATATAAAATATATCGGGATGATTTTTTACCCGACCTCACTGTCTGTTTTTTATCCGTTTGACTTGCACAGGTTGGCTGTGTGGAAAACGGGTGGGTGTCTTTTACTGCTTGTGCTGGTTTCGTCATTGGCAATTGTGCTGAGGCGCAGGTTCGGCTGGTTGTTTACCGGATGGTTCTGGTATCTGGGAACATTGGTGCCCGTGATTGGGCTGGTTCAGGTAGGGGCACAGAGTATGGCCGACCGGTATATGTACCTGCCGGGGATAGGTATTTATATCATCGTTGCGTGGTGCGCCTTCGATTTGACGGAGAAGTTTCGGCCACCGAAGGCTATTCCCGCTGCGGCAGGCGTGCTTATTTTGGGTGTTTTGTTGCTGGCAACGAGGATGCAGGTTGGATACTGGAAAGACAGTTTGTCGCTGTGCCGGCATGCGCTGGCTGTAACGAAGAACAACTACATAATGAATTATAACTGCGGTTCGGCTTTCCGGGATTTGGGGCAGGTGGATGAGGCGATAGAGCAATACAGGCAGGCATTAAAGATTAATCCCTTATATGCGAAGGCGCATAACAATCTGGGTTGTGCTTTGCGAGACAAAAAACAGTTGGATGAGGCAGCGGCTGAATTTAAGCTGGCGATAAAAATCTCACCCGATTATGCCTATGCACAGAATAATTACGGCGTTACGCTGGCGATGCGGGGGCAGTACGAAGAAGCTATCAGTCATTTTGGTGCGGCGCTGAAGGCAGACCCGCGTTTCAGAGATGCTATGACTAATATGCTTAAGGCAGGTATCACAGGCAATAAACCTGATAATGTTCTGGAAGTGCTTTTGTCTTTGGAGCAGAAAACGCCTTCTTATGCTGAGTTGTATTACAGGGCCGGAGTAGTTTATGATGCAAAGGGTGAGGTCAAAAAGGCAATCGAGCAGCTCGAAAAAGGGTTGACGTTGGCTGATAAGCAGGGCAACAAGGAACTCGTTGCGCAAATCAAAAAGCAGTTGGAACAGCATCAGCAACGAGCCGACTGAAAGAAAAACAGGAATATGGAATTACTTTCGATTATTACGATAGCGGTAGGTCTGGCGATGGATACTTTCGCGGTGTCAATCGTTACCGGCGCGGCGTATAAACAGTTGCACATCCGTCATACGCTTCGAATGGCCGGCTTCTTCGGCGGGTTTCAGGCATTTATGCCCGTTGTCGGTTATATGGCCGGCTTGACAGTGAAGCAATATGTATCGAATTACGACCACTGGATTGCCTTCGGGATTCTGGCTGCTGTTGGGCTTAAGATGATTTACGAGTCGTTCAAAATCAAGGAGGAAAGACAAACCCCTAATCCGGCGAATCTTCTGGTGGTGCTTGCCCTTGCGGTGGCGACGAGCATCGACGCCCTGGCGGTCGGCATTACGATTTCACTTATTACACATGCGATTGCGCTGGCGGTTATCATTATCGGTGCGGTAACTTTCGCCTTGTCATTTGCCGGCGTATATATCGGCAAAAGATTCGGCCATTTCTTCGAGGGCGGCATCGAAATAATCGGCGGCATCGTCCTCATCGCACTCGGCCTCAAAATCGTCATCCAGCACGTCGCTTAAATTAAACCGGCGGCGGGGGAATCAATCAGCCAGAGGACTTTATCCAGAACAGGCCAGAGGATGTGAATCGGGTAGCGAATCTCATCGGGCGGGCCGGCGAGAACTTCCTTTAAGGTCCCGGCTTTTTCAGAGCCGCTGACAAGAACGATTATCTGCGAAGCGGCACAAATAACGGGATGAGTGAGCGTGATTCTGTTGACGGTCTTGTCGGGCAATTTCTGGTCCAGAAGATAAACCACACAGGCGAGGTTTTTTGTATCGAAGCAGGCGTTGGAGTTCGGGAAAAGCGAACCCGTATGGCCATCGGAGCCCATACCAAGAATGATAAGGTCGAATTTCGGCAGTTGACCTGATTTTATGTGAAAGACGCTTCGCAGTGTTTTCTCATACTGCCTGGCAGCGGAATCGAAGTCCTCGAAGTCGGTCGAAATCGGGTGGATGTTTTCTTTTGGTATTGGGACTTTTGTCAGGAATGTATCCGCGGCGAGTTTGTAGTTGCTGTATGGCGAATCGTGGGGGACGTATCTTTCATCGACCCAGAACAAATTAATTTTATCCCACGGCAGCGACAACGCCTTTTTTTCTGAGCCGATAATTTCAAAGAATCGCTGCGGGCTTCTGCCTCCGGATACCGCCAGATAAAAAGTGCCCCTTTGCTTGAGGTTTTGTTCGGCTGAGGCGACGAACAAATCGAGGCATTTGTGTGCGAGCGCCTCGGCGTCTGCGACGATTTGCGTGTTCGGCCTTTTTTGTTTTGTCAGGGACATCGCCCCAGAGTCCTTTCATAAAACGATAATCGAATTAACAGTATATTATACCGTCCGGCAGGATGATTTGTGCAGGTTTTTAGGTTTTTCATAACTCCTTGACAGGCAAAGAGTTAGAAATAGCGAAATCGGAGAAAATTATTAGTGCACGGACACGGTTCCCGCGTGAGGAGTTGTCTTTTTCATCAAAAACACCAGGGGAATCATCAGCAGGAACATCCACCCAAAAACCCAGAAAACGTCGATATAGGCGAGCATCGCGGCCTGCTGCTGGACAAAGCCGTAAATTAACGCCTTCGCCTTTATTGTCGCCATGGCAAGGTCAGCCCCCTGCTGAACAAACATTGCCTGGATGTTTGCGAGATACTGCTGATAAGCCGGCGTGGTTTCGGTAACATGCTCAACTAATCTGCTCTGGTGGAATTGCATTCGCTGGGAAAGCAGCGTTACGCTAAGAGAGATGCCGAAGCTGCCGCCCAGATTTCTTGCGAGGTTAATCAGTCCTGATGCGTTATCGGTATCTGCTTTTGCAACATAGTAATAGGCAACGGTATTAATTGGGATAAATAAAAACCCAAGCCCCGCGGACATAACATTTCTTGCCCAAACGGCATTCGAATAGCTGATTTGCGTAGTGAAGCCCGCGGACATAAAAAGACCGATGGAGCCGAACACGGAACCAAAAATAATGAGCCATTTTGCCTGAACCCTTGATATCAGAAGTCCGACTAATGGCATCGAAATCATTACAATAATCCCGCCTGGTGAAAGCACATAGCCGCTGTCGAGTGCGCTGTAACCCAGCAGATTCTGTAAAAACATCGGCAGTAATGCCGTGCTGGAATATAATATAAACCCGAGGACAAACATAAAAAAAACACTGACGGCGAAATTCCGGTCTTTGAGTATGGTCAGCTTGACAACGGGGTCTTTTTGCCTAAGCTCCCAGAACACAGCCGAGACAAGGCATACCGCGGAGATTACAGAAAGCGTTACGATAAAATGGGAATCGAACCAGTCCTCGCGTTCACCTTTGTCTAAGAGAATCTGCAGAGCCCCAAGTCCGACGGCGATAAATCCCAGACCGACATAATCAATTTTGAAGTTCTGACCGAGTTTTTTACGAACAAGATAGGGGGGATTATGGACCAGCAGCGTTCCAAGAAACACAGCAAGCATTCCAATCGGGACATTGATAAAGAACACCCATCGCCAGTTGTAGTTGTCTGTAATCCAGCCGCCAAGAGTTGGCCCGATTACCGGGGCGACGACGACACATACCCCAAACATCGCCATTGCCATTCCGCGTTTTTCCTTTGGAAAACTTTCAACCAGAATGGATTGCGATATTGGCTGAAGCGCTCCGCCTCCGGCTCCCTGCAAAATCCTGTAAAACACCAAAAGCTCGATATTCGGGGCCAGCCCGCACAAAAAAGATGCCGTGGTAAAGAGTATCACGCACGCCAGATAAAATTGTTTTCTGCCGAATAGCGACGAGAACCATCCGCCAAGCGGCAGCACAATCGCATTTGAGACGAGGTATGAGGTCAGAACCCAGGTGCTTTCATCAGCCGAGGCGGAAAGATTGCCCGCAATGTGAGGCAATGCAACGTTGGTTATGGTGGTGTCGAGCACCTCCATAAACGGCGCAATCATTACTGCTCCCGCGAGCACCCACGGGTGATGCGGCAGCTCATAGTCGGTTAAATCGGGCAGTTTTTCCGGCGTGTTGCTCATTTAACTTTTACCACAGGTATCACCGACATTCCCGGCGAGAGCTTCTTCAAGTCATTGGCGTCTTCGTCGAAAACTATTTTTACCGGCACCCTCTGCACAACCTTGATGTAATTGCCGGTCGCGTTTTCAGCAGGCAGCAAGCTGAATACCGAGCCCGTGCCCGCCTGGATACTGTCAATGTGACCTTTGAAAGTTTTCCCGGAATAAGCATCAACCTTAATAGTTACCTGCTGGCCCGGCCTCATATGCTTCAACTGTGTTTCCTTGAAGTTGGCGACCACCCAGATTTCCGATGGGACAATCGCCAGCAGAGGTTGCCCCGTGCTTATGTGCTCGCCCTGCTCAACCGATTTTTTTGTAACCAAGCCCGCTTGAGGAGCGATTATCTTCGTATATGAAAGATTCAATTGGGCCTGCTCGACCGCAGCTTTCGCCTCGGCGACTCTTGCCTGAGCAGCGACAATCTGGCTTTGGGCTGATTCGAGCTGTGCCTGCGCCGAACGCGCCGCCGCCGAGGCGTTGTCCAATTGCTGCTGCGTTACTCCGGCCTTGGCATCAAATAACTGCTGGTATCTCTTGTAATCCTTTTCGGACCTGCTCGCCTCCACCGATGCTATATTCGCCTGCGCCTGGCTTTGTTTTTCTGTCGCCTGTGCCGTCGAGAGATTAGCATTCGCCATATCAAGGCTGACCTGGAAATCTCGCGGGTCAAGCTCGACAAGAATATCACCCTGCCCAACGGACTGGTTGTCGTTGACAAGCACTTTATCGACGTAGCCCGAGACGCGTGCGCTTATCGAAACGATGTGCCCGGTTATGAACGCGTCATCGGTTGATTCTCGCGACATTGCCCGGACGATATAAATTCCCACACATATCAATACGGCTATGCCCGCTATTATCCCGATTGAAGTTATTCTTTCCCAGCCGCCTCTGATTGCTTTCTTGATAATACTCATTTCTTCTTTCGCTCCATTTGAACGTTATTTGTGTCCGACGCCGGTTGCGTCATCTTCGAGGGTTCTAAACGCGCAAGTGTCCCCATTGCCTTGTTCAGGTCAAGTTTGGCGACTAAGTGAGAATAAATCGCCTGGTAATAGTTCGCCTTGGCCGTGGTAAGAGCCGTCTGGGCGTCAACCACCTCAACCTGCGTATTTGTGCCTTGTCTGTAACCCGTCTCAACCAGGCGCAATCCTTCTTCCGCGCGGGAAAGATTGAGCTTCTGCGAATCAACGAATTCGGCGGCGTCCTCGATGCTGAGGGTCGCCTTTGTCAGTTCAAACAACGCTGTTTCCTCGGTATCGACCAGGTCAATCTGCGATTGCTTGAGCCGGGCCTTTTGCGAAATGACGCCGCCTTCGCGTGCGAAGCCGTCAAAGAGCGACAAGGACGCCGTAAGCCCGTAGTTCCACCCGCTGTCCCATCCGAGTTGCATCGGGTCGTGAGAATTCGGCTTCGTCCAGTAATCCTTGTAATAAGCGCTTACCATCGGGTAATAAGTGCTTTGCGCGATTGTAAGCAGCTCCTTCTGCTGTTTTATATCAAGCTCCCTGCCGAACAGGTCGGGCCGGTTTCGATACGCGGCCGCGACCGCCTGCTCCATCGTGATGCTAAAAGGAGAATAAACAAGCCCGTCGCCGAGAGCAAATGCGCTGTCCTGCGAAACGCCCATTATTTTGAGAAGGTTCGCCCTGGAGATATTGATGGCATTTCGTCGCTGAATAAATTGCGCTGTGAAATTCGACAGCTCAACCTCCGCACGCAGAACATCATAGTTGGAGGCAACGCCGACGTTATGCTTTTGATTTACGTCATCCAGGTGCGCCTTTGCGGATTTCACCGCGTCCTCGCTTATTGCGTAAAGGTGCTGGTCCAAAAGAACGGTATAATAACCGCGTTGTGCCGCGTAAACCGTTTCCTGGACGGCGGTTCGCACGGTCTGGTCTGCCATAAGCGCACCAAGACGCCCAGCGTTGATTCTGGCGGGAATCGCCCCTCCCGCAAATATCGGCTGCGTAACCGTCAACGCCGCTGAATAATTATCCAGCGCGCCCATTGTTACGCTTTGGCCGCCGAAGGTGAAAGATTGTCTTTCGTCAATACGTTCATAACCGCTCGAAAGTGCCGCCGTCGGCAGTATAGCCGAATACGAACCAAGCTCGCCGCCCCGTGCCGCCTCCCTTTCCTCTAATGTTTTCAAAAGCGTTTTGTTATTCGTCAGTGTCAGCTTCAGGCAGTCGTCGAGAGAAAGTTTTCCCGAAATTACCGCCTGGGTCTGCTTCTCGACCTGTTTGCGGCCTTCCCACTGTTTATACGCCGATTCCCGTGACAGCGTCGCCTCGTTAGTGAACTCTTCTTTGCTGACACACCCGGCAAACGAAATCGCGGACAGTAAAAGGCACAGCATTAGATTGTTTGCCAGTTTCATTTCTTGTCCCCTTTGGCGTAAGCCCTGATTCCGGCTGCCGAGAATTTGACTATATGGTTTATCGACTCCTCGATATTAATCGATGTGATTGAATGGCCTTGCGCCCCTTCAAACAATACCTTGACCTGCGTAATGTGAACCAATTGGCCGGTTAGCGAAAGAATGCACATCAGGACATCGTGTTTATTTATGTTCGGACAAATAACAGTAATTGCTTCTTCCATTGCGGCTATTGACGGGGCAGCCAGTTCATCGAGAAACATATTTTTGGGCAGCCGCTGCTCCGCCATTTCCCGAAAGAAAAGCTGCATAAATCGCTGGCTTTGCTGCGGGTCAGCAAACGGTTTGAGAAAATCAACGGCGTAAGCATAAAGTAATTTTTCGAGCGTCGGTTTGGCTTTATCGCTCATAACGGTCTTGATGGCGTTAAGCCGGCTTTCATTCATCTCACGAAGACGCAATCGAAATAGTTCTTCATAAAGCTCGCGTTTGTCGCCGAAAAAATAATTTACGGACGCGAGGCCACGTCTTGCCTTTGTGGTAATATCTCGAATAGTGGTTCCGTCAAAACCCTTTTGAGCGAACATCTCTTCGGCGGCCTCCAGCAGCCGCTTTCGTGTTATTCGGGCCTCTTTTGTCAGGTTTTTATCATCTAAACTATTCATACTTATCTCCTTGAATCAGCTTTTTTAGTCGCTTGCATAAAGCGATTGTTTCATACAAAGTATAAAACATTTGTATCAAACAGTTGTATGAAACAATTGTTTTGGACACTCGGTTAATGATACAAAAGCCAAATAAGCCCATTATTAAAGCTATAATAAGGTTTTGATATGGCTTGTTTGGCAAATATATAGGGCAAAAACACGACATTTTTCTTCAAAAAATTGGCCGATTTTCGACTGAAAATTGAGTGGTTTTTGGCATTAAAACCGAGTCCTTTACAGTGGTAAAACAGGGGCTGTCCAAAGGCAGATGCGGCGATTATAATGACTGATGAATTGTAAATAGACATAACCAGCCAGTGAGGTAGATGATGAGACGAGTTTTTTTTGTCCCGCGAAATGCCTTCACGTTAGTCGAGCTTTTAGTCGTGATATCTATCATAGCGCTTCTGATGGGGGTGCTTTTGCCCGCGCTGACTGTGGCCAGAAAGCAGGCACAGGCAACTGTGTGCAGGAGTAATCTGAGACAGATTGGCCTTGCGGCAAATTTCTATGCCGAAGCATGGAACTTTTTTCTCCCGCGTGGAACCAGTTCGTCGAGTAAGACCTGGTTTCAGTTATTTATGCCGTATCTGTCGGAACGATCGATAGGCAATGACTACCGCAATGTCAGGATGTATCGCTGTCCGAGCTATCCCAATAAAAATCAAACGGTTTGCTTTGTGGTTAACGGCTGGAGATTCGCAAATCCGACCGACACGACAGGATATGCAGTAGACGGGCCGTCGAGAGTGTTCGGGCTTAAAAAATTAAACACCAAAATTTACCTAGCAGACAACGAAGACGGCCCGGGGCGTGACATTATAACAGAAGAAGGGTGCCCTGGATGGGATATGTGTGATGTGTGGAGCGTTGACCACCTGGCGAATGATGTCAATACGCCGGACAACAGGCGAGTTGCGAGGACCCGGCACAGTCAGGGCAAGACCAGACCGGGATGTCACTACCTGTTTCTTGACTGGCACGTCGAATGGATAATGGCGGATAATGTCACCTACAAACTGTGGAATTTCGAATACGACTTCTAAAGTTACTGACAGCGGGTAACAGTCGTATGTTCAGGATTTGCGCAACGCCCCGTCGAGGTCGGCGATAAGGTCATCAGTGTCTTCAATGCCCACGGCAAACCGGAACAGCGTGTCAGTAATTCCAAGTTTGTATCGTTCCTTTCGGCTGTAGTCATAATAGCTGACAAGGGCGGGATGAGTAATCAGCGATTCCACGCCGCCCAGCGACGGCCCGATGTTAATCAGTTTCAGCCGGTCGAGCAGCCGTTTGGCGTCGGCAAGAGTCCCTTTTACCTCGAACGAAACCACGCCGCCGCCGCCCTGCATCTGCTGTGTCGCGATTTCGTAGTGCTGGTGACTTGGCAGGAAGGGATAATAAACACGCCTTATCGCCGGATGCGCTTCGAGCCATTCCGCGATTCGCAACGCGGACTCGTTCTGATAGCGGATGCGAAGCGGGAATGTCTTTAACCCGCGTAAAAGCATATAGCAGCAGTGCGGGTCGATTGTGCCGCCCATCGATTTGTGCAAATCGCGGATTTTTTCAACAAGCTCCTGTCTGCCCAAAACCGCGCCTGCCAAAATATCGTTATGGCCCGCTAAATACTTGGTGCAGCTTTGCAGGACGAGGTCCATACCGAATTCGATGGGCCTCTGGTTGTATGGCGTGGCAAAAGTCGAGTCGATAAGCGTAAAGATTCTGTGCTTGTCGGCGATTTTCTTGATTTTCACAAGGTCAAAAATGTTCAGATACGGATTAGTGGGCGATTCGGAAAAAATGAAGCGGGTGTTTTTTCTGATGGCCTTGTCGATAAAGTCATAGCTGCCGAATGGGACAATCGTGCAGTCAATCGCGAACTGCTTCAGATATGACCGGCAGAACTCCAGCGTCTTTTTGTAACTATCATCGGTAATAACGATGTGGTCGCCTGAATGTACAAGCGACAAAATCGTGGTAGTAATTGCGCTCATCCCCGATGAAAAGACAACGCAGTCCTCTGCGCCTTCGAGGTCGGCCAATCGTTGCTCGGCGATTTTGGCGGTCGGGTTTCCGTATCGGCCGTATTCATAATGCGCCTTGCCCTTCTTGGTGTAATCCTCGATTGCCTTGCTGTTTTTGAAGGTAAATGTGGCGGTCTGGACAATCGGCGTCATCAGCGAGTCGGCGTATTTCTGCCTCGGTTCCCCAGCGTGAATCGCCCTTGTTGCCATCGACGCCCGGCTATGAAGTTTTTTCACTTTTTTCGATACGTCAGCCATATTGTTTTCCTTTCGCAGTTCAGGATAACTTGTTTATCCGAAAAAGGGACCGGCTTCAAGTTATTTTTGGTCGAGCTTGGATGCCAAAGGTGCCGGCTATACGGATATGCAAATGGCAGCTAAGTACCCAGGACAAAAAGGGTATCCGTTGCAATTTTTTCGTTTTTTTGGAAATCCGCGAAAAAATCACGGAAAAACTGTAACAAAAGAGAGTGGTTATGGACTTTATATTATAAAGAGAAGAGACCGAAGACGACGGCTATTCAGGCAGTTTTTCAGTGGACATGAACGGCACACTATTGGTATAATAGTCCTTATATCGTTCTGAAAGGGCAGGAAAATGAAAAGGGTCATCGTAATAACAGTGGTCTTGTCGCTGGTCTCAAGCGCCTTTGGCGCAAACATTTTACCGGTTCCCAGCGTGTACCCGACAATTCAGTCCGCTATCGACGCCTCAGTGGACGGTGACACGGTTGAGATTAGTCCATATCCAATTCCCCCCTATACTTACACCGGCGCGGGAAACTACAACATCTCCTTTTCCGGTAAGGCCATCACCGTTCGCAGTATCAACCCCAACGATGAAAGCATTGTTGAAAATACAGTTATTGACTGCAACTGGTTGGGTATAGGATTTAACATAGACGCGAATGTGGTTTTGGCCGGCCTTACAATAACACATGGCATGGGCAGCGGGATATATGCCGTTACCAGCAATGCCTCCCCGCTTATACGAAACTGTAATATCATCGACAACAATAATATCAATAGCTCGGGAGGCGGGATTTATTCTTCCGGCAATATGACAATCATTGGATGCAAAATACGCGGCAATTATGCAAGAGATGGTGGCGGAATTTATTGCTCCGCCCCAACAGCAATAGTTACAATTACCGACTGCAATATTATTGCTAATAAATCCAATTCCTCCGGAGGTGGGGGAATATGCTCAAGGGGGGGTGGGGGAAGTTCAATTAAGATTACAAGAACGTTAATTGCCGGTAATATCGCATCAGGAACGACTTCAGCGAACGGCGGCGGGATTTATCTGCTTTCCGGCACAATGGATATTAGCAATAGTATTGTGGCAGGGAATTTTGCACAAGTTAACGGGGGCGGAGTATACAAAAGTACTTCTGCCATCCTGACTGTGTCAAATTGCTCACTCGCAGGCAACGCGGCAAACGGCTTAGGCGGAGGTATCTACCTGGGGACCGGTGCGTTTTCGGCGATTCACAGCATATTCTGGGACAACAAGGATTCCACCGGCGTAACAACGAGTGCGCAGATATACCCATTGCCTGTGAGTCCCGGTCAAATGTTGCTTTTCAGTTGCATCCAGGATGACAACCCAAATGACGCAAATATCCCATTTGGCGGCGCAAGTAACGGAAATATCGATGATGACCCGATGTTTGTCCAAGAACCCAATGATGGCGGTGACGGCTGGGGAGTCGGCGATAATGACGATTATGGCGATTTGCATTTGCGCCCCAATTCGCCCTGCATCGACGCAGGCAACCCGCTTTATAGGCCGGGGCCGAATGATACCGACATAGACGGCGAGCCGAGATTGATGGGAAGCGCCGTTGATATGGGAGCCGACGAGTATGACAAAATGATTGTTGTTACCAAACCCGCGGGGGGCGAGATTTGGGCGACGGGCAGCAAACATCCGATTAAGTGGAATAAAAACGGGGTCGGCAGCGTGGATATCCGTTTCAGCAGCGATAATGGCAATACCTGGGAGACGATTGCCAGCGGAATTGCCGATGCCAACAGTTACTTTTGGCAGTTGCCGGGCGATATCGAGTCAAATCAGTGCGTGATTTCAATTGTGCCCGATGATAATGATGCCAATGTGATTAGCCGGCCAAGCGGGCTGTTTACGGTGAGCTGGTATCCGACTCGGCCGGCGGTGCCTTCGCAATGGCTTCGCAGGGGCTTATTGCCCTCTCCGAACCTGAGCGAAAACAAAGGGCCTCGAATCGGCTGCGTTAAATGGGTTTTTGAAACAAATGGGCCTGTCTCGTCGCAGGTCGCCGTGAGCAGACCTTACTGGGACAGTTACTGGATATATATCGGCTCTGAGGACGGCAATATTTACGCACTCGACGACCTCGGCGAGCTTAACTGGATTTATTGTTTAAACACGCCGATAGTCGGCTCGCCCGCCGTTGGCTATTACTGGATGGTGTATGCTGCGGGGCAAAACGGCCGGTTATACGCGATTGATGATTATGGAGACATATCCTGGACGCATAAAACCGACGGCCCCATATACTCGACCCCCATAGTGGGATACGACGGCAAAATTTACGTCTGCTCGGAAGATGGGCTTATTTACGCCCTCGATGCAGACGGCAGCGAACTGTGGACGTTTAAGACCGGCGCGTCGGCGAAGTTAAATGGAGCGATATTCGCCACGCCTGTTATAGACAGAAACGGAACGGTTTACATAGGCGGACTTTATGAGCCGAATCTGTATGCGCTGGACGTCAACAATGGCAGCGTAAAATGGGTCTGTAACTTCGGGGCCGTCGAGCCAAACAAAGGCCAGATAGTGGCATCGCCGGCGATTGGTCCTGATGGAAAAATATACCAAACGCTTGTCCGCGACCCGAATCTTTACGCCGTTGACCCCTGCACAGGCAACATCCTCTGGTCAACGCAGTTGCGTCCTGACCCCTGCTATGCTTGCGCCGAGGGCAGTGGTCAATGCTGCTCGATAATCGACAGGTATCTCACGGCTCTTCACAACCACACCACGATAACTCCTACACTTCTGCAGCAATATGAAAGCTGCAACGAGGGCAGATGGCAGGGTATTGCCGCTACGGGATGGATAAACTACACAACTTCTTCCGGCTGGTCGTCGCCTGTGGTCGGCTCGGACGGCACAATATACGTCAGTTTCGATGACCCGTACCTGCGCGCGGTTGAGCCGAATGGAACAATCAAATGGATAACCCGGCTGGGTTTAATCGGCGGTTTCACTTTAAGCATCGACAAAAACGACCTGATTTACGCCGCAAGCGACGACAACTTCGTTTGCGTGGTTGACCCCAATGGACAGGAGGTTTCGCGTTTCCAGGGGAAGGGGTGGGTCAGCTTCCCCGCAATTGCTGAGGATGGCACTATCATTGTCAGCGATGCCAACAACAAGGTCTGGGCGATAACGAGCAATTCCTGCGATGGGCAGTCGCCGGTTCTTCATACTCCGGCGGATATACGGGCAAGCGGGCTGGTGAATTTCGCCGATTTTGCGGTATTGGGCGAAAGCTGGCGCGACTGCACAGACCCGTTTGACCCGGTGTTCTGCGCCTCAGGAATTTCAAAATACGGCTTTTATGCCCCAGGCGACGTGGATAGAGACGCCTATATCAATATCTGGGATTTAAACGCCCTTGTCGAAGAGTGGCTGACGCAAAGTGAATTTGAGTAAGCAATCGGCAAGAGGATTGAATATGAGAAAGCAAACAGGTCTGACCAGAGTTGATGCAGTAGTCATTTTGGCGTGCATTGCCCTTGTGCTGGCGCAGGCAGCCGTTTTAAATGCCGGCGGGCGGGAACGCTCAAAGAAAGAGGTCTGTCTGGCCAATCTTAGGACGCTGACCGCCGCATGGAAAATGTACGCCGATGATAACGCCGGCAAAATTGTTAATGGCGGACAACCATGGTCTGGTACTGGTAGTTTGCACCCAACGGAACCGTATTGGTGCACACCTTTGCCTCCTTTAGACGCAACTGACGAAGTTGGCACATTTTCAACAACAAGATTTGACTGGGACCCAACTTTACCATACGCAGAGAGGGTAAGTTTGCTGAAGAGAGGCGCACTTTATGGATATGTTCAAAATCCGGATATCTATCGCTGTCCGGAAGCAGATAAAACAGCCCACAGGTCGTATGTTATGCCAACTTCTATGAATGCAGCGTGGACATTCGACCCCACCTGCTTTCCTTCCGTTAAAGTTGCAAAAAGTACGGGTCAGATTGTAAAACCGAATGAAAGAATTGTGTTTATGGAGGAAAAACCAATATCCCCCGATGCTTTCATGTTTCCGGCCCTTACCACTTGTATGCTCTTAGACATATTAAGTGTTACGCATGGCAACGGCACAAATTTTGCCTTTGCCGACGGACATGCTGAATACCATCGATGGGAATGTCAGTCAACGATTATCTGGGCATTGAGTCAGAATCAGCCGTCACCATCAGATACCTGCTTTAAAACCAAAGACCGGGCATGGGTACAGAATGCGATATGGGGTGAGTAAAGGTAGTATAAATGTCTTAAGTTTTAGGAGCTGGGCTTATGAATGCGAATAAAGGTTTGACGAGAGTGGACGCCATTATAGCGGTGGCGTGCATTGCCCTTGTGCTGGCGCAGGCGGGCATTATAAATGCCGGCGGGCGGGGACGCTCAAAGCTGGATGTATGTCTGGCCAACCTCAGGTCTTTGGCTGCCGCCTGGCAAACTTACTCCGGCGATAACAGCGGCAAAATACCTGTCGGCGATGTATATTATTCCTGGACCTTCCCTACTGTTACAACGCCATATGTTTCTCCTGTCCCCCCAGGGCCTCAACTGGCCTGGCGTGAGTGGCCCCATCCATCTCCTCATTCTATGCCGCCAACAAGAACTACCAACTATTCCGCAGCATACCCTTACGGCGCTTCGATAACACAGGCCGCCTGGGAACACGCTATCGCGGAAGGGACAATGTGGAAATATGTCGGCGATTACAATATTTACCGGTGTCCTGATGGCGACAAAGGGGTCTATGCGGCATACTCAATGTCGATGTCGATGGCTACTTATCCTGGCGCGGGCGGCAGTGCGACCATGCCCGCCCCGCAAATCACACTTATAAATCAGATTACTCGGCCTGCTGAAAGGTTTGTCTTTTTGGATACTGGAATTGTCAAGCAGGGCGCATTCTTTGTTGTTTATTCTTCCAGCGGAGGCAGCCAACCCGGCAGATGGTATGACCTGCCGCCTATGCGGCACAGCCAGGGAACAACGTTTTCTTTCGCCGATGGACATACCGAATACAGGAAGTGGACAGACCCGCATACTCTTGCGGCTGCTGCGTCAGGTCAATGGGGTGGTGGAACGATTGATAACTGCGATTGTGATTTACGCTGGATGACCAAAATTACATGGGGCAGTGTCCCGTATTCCTGCACCAACCCTGATAAGCATTGCGAGTATTAAGGACATCGGTTTTCCAAACTAAACTTGTAATCTGAACAGTTTTTGGATTGTCATTCCGAGCGGAGCGAAGCGCAGTCGAGGAATCTATTTATTTTTTATCTCTGTGTGCTCTGTGTTCTCTGTGGCTAACTTTTGTTTGTCTTCATATCGTATGCCCTGTAAAGCAGTTCGAGATATTGCTCTTTTTCTTTGACTTGATTCTGCACTTGTGCGAGCATTTTGTAATCTTTATAGACCTTTTCATCGCCGAAACTTTCGTGCAGCTTTTTTATAGTTGCCTCCGTCTCCTCAATTGCATGCTCAATTTTTTCCGCCGACCAGATATTAAATTGTTTTAGCTCCGGCGGCGTTGTCTTCCTCGGCTTATCCTGCTTTGACCTTTTCGGCCTTGCTGCCTGCGGGACTGTTTGCTGTTCTAATGCCCTTTGCTCCAGGAGTTCGGCATATCGGCTAAATGAGCCGTTTATAAACTCAAATTTGCCCGGCGCCGTTTTGCCCAGCTCATTTGCGCCGAGCACAATAAGCCGCTGGGCCGTTCTGTCGAGAAAAAACCTGTCGTGACTTACGGCAATGATTGTCCCCGTGTAATCTCCAAGTGCATTTTCGAGCGCCTCGATGCTTGGGATATCAAGGTGATTTGTCGGCTCATCGAGTATAAGAACTTCCGGCTCGGACAAAACCAGTTTGCAAAGCGCAAGCCGGTTTCGCTCTCCGCCGCTAAGGTCCGCCACCTTCTTAAAAACATCGTCTTTGACAAACAGAAATGCCCCCAGGCGCCTGCGCACCTGTTCTGGCAGCATCTCAGGAATGACCGAAGCCGCCTCTTCAAGCACTGTGTTTTCTGAATTCAGTTCTGCTCCTGCCTGGTCAAGATAACCAATGGAAAGGGTCTTCTTAAGCTCGATTGTTCCGGAGGTCGGCTCGATTTGTCCAAGGGCAAGTTTCAGCAGCGTTGTTTTGCCCATTCCGTTCGGGCCGATGATGCCTGTCCGCTGGCCTGTTAGAAGCTCGAAACTCAAATTTTCAAATAGCGTCAGCCCGCCAAAACTTTTCGTAAGATTTTTGCATGTTACCGCCGCATCCACTCGCTTGCCCTTGTTTTCCACCTCGGCAAATTTAAAACTAAGCTCTCGTGCGTTCTTCGGTTTCTCGAGAAAGTCAGGATTGGCCTTGAGAAGGTTATTGAGCCGCGTTTGCCTGCCCCGCGCAACCTTTTTCGTCCCCTTGCGGTTTATGTTGCGTACAATAAAGTCGCGGGTTTTTTCGATGAACTCCAGCCGCTGTTCGTACTGACGCCCCAGTTCAATATCTCGCTTTTCCTTTTCCTGCCTGTAACTGCTGTAATTGCCCGTGAAAACATCTGCCCTGCGGTCCCTGATTTCCACAATTTTACAGACCAATCTGTCGAGCAAAAACCTGTCGTGGCTGACAATCAGCGCAGCGCCGCCGTAGTTTTTTAAGAATTTTTCAAGCCACAAGGTCGCATCCCAGTCGAGATGGTTTGTCGGCTCATCGAGCAGCAGCAGGTTCGCGTCCGCCAGCAGGACTTTTGCAAGTCCCAGCCGCGACAATTGCCCCCCGCTAAGCTGCGTTGTTTTTAGCGAATAATGTTTCTCCTCAAGACCCAGCCCCGCGGCGATTTCTTTTATTTTCGTTTCATACCTGTAGCCGCCTATAATCTCGAATTCACTGCTCAGCCGGTCGTATTGCTGCATTGCGGCTCTTAATTCGCCGCCGGAAAATCCGCTTAATGTCTCCGCCGAATCGTGCAGCTTTTTTTGCAGGTCAAGTATTTCCTGTGCGCTATTGTGCAACTCTTCGAGAACGGTTCTTTCGCCGCTAAAAACCGGCTCCTGAGGCAGGTATCCGATTCGCAGGGTCTTTCTTTGATGAACCTCGCCTGCATCCGGCGGCAGTATCCCGAGAATCATTTTCAGCAGCGTGGTTTTTCCGCACCCGTTGCTCCCGACAAGCCCAACCTTCTCGGCGGGGTATATCTTCAAATCGAGCCGGTCAAAAATCGATTGCGCCCCGAATGATATATGTATCTCTTTTAATGTTACTATCGGCATTGAGGCATTATACCGGATTTTTATGGGTTGGTGTGAACCGGATTTCCCCTTGAAGGACAATTCATGCGGCCGGCTATTTGTTTTCGCTGATGGTCACGCCGAATACAGGAAATGGACAGGTCCCGCATGCTCCTCAAGCCGCTTCGTCATTAGATTAATTGCTGTAGATGTTGACTAAGCTGACAAAGAAAAGGAAAAGCGCGGCGAGGCAGGCAATCGGGATAATGTAAATAAACGATCCAGGGGGCATGGCAAGAGCAATCGCCGCCGCAGCGGCTGTCGCGGCAATGCCGATTTTGCTCGATATCGTCGCAATCAGCGACGCGGTGACCCCCACTTCCAGAGATGAGGCGGTAATAGTAACGGAAGATGCCGCCTTGGCGGAAGTTGTAACGACACCGAACAGGGCAAGGGCGATGAGTAAGTAGTATTTGCTGAAACCCTGCATCGCTAATTGCCTTCGAAGCGAGGTCTTGGCGCGGAAAAACATAACCCTCGAACGCATTTCGGAGCAGTTCATTACCGCGCCGATTTGGGCGTAATCCATGTTCTCGAAACAGCGAAGGATAAGAATATTACGGTATTTCAGCTTTAGCCGTTTCATCGCCATAAAGACCGCGTCGGATAGTTCTTTTCGCAGAAGCTCACTCAGACCGTCGTTAAAGTCGGCGCTGACGCGGTTATGGATATATCGCTGTTCCTCTTCGGACAGCTCAACGGTTTTCCTGCGTTGAAGGTCCCGATAGTAATGCTGTACCTTGCCCATCGCCGTCCTGAAGAGCCATCCCCAGAAATGGTCCACGTGTTCGAGCTGGTTTATTGACTGAATCATAAATAGTATTGTCTCCTGCAAGATATCCTGCGTGATGGTCTGGTCGAGCGTGAGCCGGTAGATATAAGCATATAGTCGCTCACTGGCCAGCTCAACAAGCCGGTTCATACTCTCCTTGTTGCCCAGTTTGGCTTCGTGAATCAGCGCCGGGCTCATATTTTGCAGCACTGTCGCCATACGTCTATCCTGTATATATTGTCCATAAAGGGCGGGGTTTGTTACACATTTTTTTACGATTTTTTCAAAAAATCGGAAAATTCCGCAAAATTCCTGTAACGCAAAGGGTAATTCTCGGACTTAGTAATACGGAAGATGGCCGAGGGGCGTGCCCGCAGTATCCAAAGCGGGCGCCCACACCCCGGCCGGCTTCCAAATTTACAGGTTGTTTCAGCTCTTCGGCGAATAAAAGGTAAAAACCCGCTGCGACTCGACGGCTCCCGTCGAGGTCGGAAGGAAGGGTCGGCGTGACTCGAACGATGCGTTATCGGGTGCAGGCACAGCCGACCCTTCCGTTTTTAATGCCCCCCAAAATCACCGCCGGATAATCACGTTCTTTAGTGGTTGCGTTTTGTGTCGCGGTTACTATAATTATTGCCATTTAGAATTGTGCGCATTTTAGGAGACGGAAAATATGCACGGTATTCAATTGGGGCACATCGATTATGTTCTTCTGTTTATCTATTTTGCCTTTGTGCTGGGAATCGGCTTCGCGTTGAAGCGATACACCAAAACCAGCACCGATTTCTTCCTCTCAGGCAGGTCGATTCCCGCCTGGATTACCGGCTTGGCGTTCATATCCGCCAACCTCGGGGCACAGGAAGTTATCGGAATGGGCGCATCCGGCGCGAAATACGGCATTATGACAAGCCATTTTTACTGGGTGGGTGCTATTCCCGCGATGGTCTTTGTGGGCGTCTTTATGATGCCTTTCTACTATGGCTCAAAGGCGCGTTCCGTGCCGGAATATCTCAAGCTCCGCTTCGATGAGAAGACCCGCGCCTTCAACGCCGTAATGTTTGCCGTGATGACCGTTTTCTCATCAGGCATTTCAATGCACGTTCTGGCCAAACTGCTCGAACAAATCCTCGGTTTCAATTATCATCTCTGCATCATTGTTTCAGCGGCGATTGTGCTTATTTACATCTTCCTCGGCGGCCTGACCTCCGCAATCTACAACGAAGTATTGCAATTTTTCCTCATTGTCCTCGGTTTTTGTCCGCTCGTATTTCTCGGTCTCAAAAGTGTCGGCGGCTGGGACGGGCTTGTCGCTAAGCTCAACGTCGTGGCAGCCAGTCCGGACAATCCTGCGGGTAAAGTCCTTGCACCCGGCACTTGGACGGAATCTTGGGCACACATGAACTCAGCGAGTGCAAATCCCATGGGCGTAGAATGGTTCGGAATGGTGATGGGGCTGGGCTTTGTTCTTTCATTCGGCTACTGGTGCACGGACTTCCTGGTCGTGCAAAGAGCGATGGCGGCAAATTCGATGTCCGCCGCCCGGCGCACGCCCCTGATTGCCGCCTTCCCGAAAATGCTCTTCCCGGCGCTGGTTATTCTGCCCGGTATGATTGCCATCGCCCTTCATCAGGACGGAGGCACATTCCTGCCAAAAGACGCAACCGGTAACGTGGATTACAATATGGCTGTGCCGGCAATGCTCGCCAAATTCCTTCCGCCGGGCCTTCTCGGTATCGGCATCACGGCCCTGATGGCATCGTTTATGTCGGGTATGGCGGGCAATGTTACCGCATTCAATACCGTCTGGACTTATGACCTCTATCAAAGCTACATCAAGCCGGGACAATCCGACCGGCATTATCTCCGTATGGGCCACATCATCACGGTCGTCGGCATCCTGTTAAGTATCGCCTGTGCTTATGTCGCAAGCGCCTTCAATAACATTATGGATATGCTCCAGCTTGTCTTTGGCTTCGTAAACGCCCCGCTTTTCGCCACGTTCCTTCTCGGAATGTTCTGGCGCAGGGCCACGGGTCACGGCGCGTTCTTCGGCCTGCTTTCAGGCACGCTCGCCGCTGCACTTCATCACGGCCTGACCCTGCCCGTTGGTGCGACTATGGGAATCAAAGGCGGCTGGCTCTGCGGCGGACACGTCCTGCATACCTATCCCGTTGATATGGCGCAAAACTTCTGGGCCGCCATTTACGCCTGGAGCACATGCTTTATCGTTACTATTGTCGTGTCACTGGCAACCGCTAAGAACAAAACCGACGACGAGCTGCGAGGCGTGGTTTATTCGCTTACCCCGCGCATTAAAGAGCATGGCATTGTCTGGTATAAACAGCCGGCGGTCCTCGGCGTTATCGTGTTGGTTGCGGCTATAATACTCAATATCATCTTTTGGTAATGGAGAAAAAAATGAGCGATGGAATGAGACTTGATGTGAGGCTGCCGATAGGCGTAATGTTCGTCTTATTCGGGGCGATAATCACTGTTTACGGTTTGTTTTCCGACCCGGCTATTTATGAACGCTCGCTTGGTATCAACATAAACTTCTGGTGGGGGTTAGTGCTGTTCGCCTTCGGTGCGTTTATGCTGCTCATGGCGTGGCGAGGAGCCAAAAAGCGCCAGTAACGGCTCTCGTTAAGAGAAGATAATCAATAACAATCGGCCGGTTTGCGATTGCAAGCCGGCTGTTTTTTTAATACCCTCTTGGAGTTGTTAATTAAGAGCATAGAACATAATGAAAAAGACACGGATTAACACGGATTTACACTGTTTGTTTAATTCACTTCTCTGTGTCCTCTGTGCTCTCTGTGGCTAAAAACTCTGTGGCTTTAAGGATAATCGATTATGACCGAAGGACAACCAGTTCAACAAGCTCAAACACCCGCGCCGGCGACATCGCCAATTGAGCCAAGCCATAACCCAAAAGGCCCTTTCGAGGCGACCGTATTATTCAATAAGCCCCTGCGCCAAAAATTCTATCGGCTGGGTCTGCAGTTTGCCGGCGCAGGAGCGGAGGCCTTCGCCAAGACAAGACCGGGCCAGTTCGCCCAGTTTGATGTTTCGAATGTCGCGCTGCCCGCACCGGAAACAATACCGGATTGCCTCAAAGACGCCGCGACAAAACAAGTGCTTCTTCGCAGACCCTTCAGCTTCGCCCGCGTCGCCAAAGAAGTGAGTCCGCCGATTCATACCGGGGCAGGCCCCGCAAGTCATTCCGCTACACCCCCTTCGGCTGCGCACCCCTCGACTCACATCGGGATGGGCAAAATAATCGTCGAGGTCGTTTATTGTGTGCTTGGCCCCGCGACGCTGCGTATGACCACGCTCGTTAAGGGTAATACAATCAATATCATCGGCCCGCTGGGTAATGGCTTCACAGTTCCCGCTGGCAAGAAACGCGCTCTATTGGTCGCGGGCGGTATGGGTTCGCCTCCGCTCGAACACCTGGCGCAGGTGCTAACAGCCGAACATCCGACTATGGACGCGATTGCTTTCGCCGGCGCAAAGACAAAAGAAGATTTGCCTTTTGAAAAACCGCTCGATAATCTTTCGCAGGAGATTGGTTTCTGGCTTGGCGAATTCGCCAGGTACAGTATCAGCTCATTTGTTGCCACCGACGACGGCTCCGCCGGCTTCAAGGGCCTTGTCAGCAATTGTATCATCGACTGGCTTTCACAGAACGCTCTCAGTTTCAATCCCGCTGAGGCGATTATCTACGCCTGCGGCCCCCGCTCGATGCTTGCAAGTATCACCAAGCTCGCCCGTGATAAAAAAATTGACTGCCAAATCAGTATGGAAGAGATGATGGCCTGCGGCATAGGCATCTGCCAGAGCTGCGCCGTCAAATGTGTAGCCCCCGTAGGGGGCGGAATCCCCGCAGGGGACAAATCGCCGACAGGTGAGACGTATAAACTCTGCTGCAAAGACGGCCCCGTCTTTGACGCTAAAGAAATCGTCTTTTAGACACTCATGAAGATGGAGAAGTCCGGGAAGCATCCGATTTTCACAATTGGACACAGTAATAAAAATACTGAACAGATAATATCCTGGCTCAAGCAAAACAGCATTGAGATTTTGGTGGATGTACGAAGCGTTCCATATAGCCGATATGTACCGCAGGCAAATCGTGAAGCAATTCAACTCGCATCAAACGATGCAGGTATCAAGTACACCTTTATGGGAGATAAGCTTGGAGGACGTCCCGCAGGCATCGAGACCAAAGACGACTTGGGAAACTGCGATTATTCCAAACTCGCTTCTACGGATAATTTCCGCGAAGGATTGAAACATTTACTTAAGGGTGCAGAGGAAAACACTTTATGTATTCTTTGCAGTGAGGAAGACCCGGCTAAATGCCACAGAGGCCTGTTGATTTCACGCGAGTTGGCAAAACTGAGGATTGAAGTACGTCATATCCGGCACGACGGAAGTATTGAGTCCCAGGAGCATTTTGAAAGCAGAATCCCGCCGGTGCAGCTAAATTTGTTCTCGAAAAAATTACAGAAGAAATAACGGGGACGGGACAGATAACAGGAAGCCGTCCGCTTCGCCAAAGGCGAGCGAGACCTCGCCCCTCGGCTCGAAGGCCGCGAGGCCTGCGGCAAGGGCGGGTGTTATTTCTGAAGCAGGCCCGTCGCTTCGCTTCCGTGTGCTCGGCTTAGCAATTTCGGCCAGCATCGACAAAATCTGTGTTTTTTATAGTCAGCCGGTAAACCGCGAATAGCGGTGCCCCTTCCCGGAAGGGATGCCTAAGGCAAAGGGGCGGCAGATGAGTAGCGGGCATTCACAGCCCCTAAGGGGCGAGGATTGCCCGTTGCGAGTTTTATCCGCCGTAGCGAAAGCGAAGGTGGAATGCCCCTCCGGCTGACTAAAAACAGTGTAAATCTGTGTTAATCTGTGGCTAAAAAACTTCGTGTTTCTGCGTGCTCTTTGTGGTGAAAAAAGCAGTGTTAATCTGTGTGAATCCGTGTCTGAAAAAACTGTGACACTGAGCGAGGCGAAGAGCCCGCTTCGGAAATCAGTGCAATCTGTGGTTGACTTCTGATATTATGCTGTGTGAAATGAAACGCGAATACTGGAATAATCTTGCGTGTCGCTACGAAGACGAAATTTTCAGCGTGCTGCATTACGACCGAAAACAACTGGTCCTGCGCCAGATTCGCAAATTAGGGGCCCCGGGAAAAATCGCGGGCGATTACGGCTGTGGAATAGGACACTTTCTCCCGTATCTTTCTGCGAGTTTCCAAAAGGTGTTCGCCATAGACATCTCACGCGACTTAATCACGAGGGCCAAAAAGAAATGCTCGCACCTGACAAACGTCTCGTATATTACGGCCGACCTCGCCGCCGCCGGCCTTCGGCTCGCAAATACCCATTTTATCCTCAGCGTAAACACGCTCATTATGCCCTCGCTGGCCGCCCGGCTCCGCATTCTCGACGTTATGGCGGGCCACATCCTTAAAAATGGGCACCTGGTCCTCGTTGTCCCCTCGCTGGAGTCGGCTATGCTTACCGATTTTCGCCTTATACAGGTGAATCTGCGTAACGGCTTCAGTCCCGCATCGGCTGTCCGTGCCGGCTTTGAAAAAAACGGCCATTTCCGTCTGCGTCAGGGCATTATTCCTATCGATGACGTCCCTACCAAGCATTATCTAAAAGAAGAACTCGTCGCGCTATTGGAACGCAGGGGCCTGCGCATTATTAAAATCAGTAAAATAGAGTACCCGTGGGATACCGAGTTCGATTCTCCTCCCCGCTGGATGAAAGACCCATTCCCCTGGGACTGGTTCGTTGTTGCTCAGAAAACCACGGATTAGACGGATTCTTTCAACTATCTACTGCTTGCCCTCCGTAGCCCTTGGCGAAGGAGGGTCAAATGCTCTAATTTCTCGCGAAGCGTGCCCCTGGGACTGGCTCGTCGTCGCCAAAAAACAAAATAACGGCGTGAAGATTATATTAACGAAATAAACGCCTTGAAGAAAAGACCAAAAATAACATGGGAAATTTACGTGGTTGAATCTGAGATTAGGTTGTATTTCATCAAGGTTTTTTGTTAAGGGATTATTCTTGTAGGTTTGCTCGTCAAGCCAGAATGTCACTCCAGCATTGCAAATGTGTACAATATCTCATTATTGATGCTTGCTTGCCCCATGTATTAGCTGACTGTTGCAGTTGCTCTCTTATTTCTGCCAAAGATGCTTTCATAATTTGATCTCGCTCAGCAATCCTATTCAGCAAGAAATGAAAACGACATCTTTTTGCTGCTGCGGGTGTCTGCGATTCGCGCTGCGAGTCTGCCCTAGCGTATCGTCTTTCCCCAAATGCTTGGAAATCCTTAAGATGTTTGAGAACTATTCCTTTGCATACGACACACCCACAAACCTTCTCGTGGAAATCATCCGGAGTCTCAATATTGAGATCGTCGAAACATCGTTCTATATCGGGTATTCCGAAGCGTCTTCGTGTTTCCGGCAAGTAATAATTAACCGTCGGCATGGCTTGGGCAATTATCGGCTCAAGTTTCCTTTGCTCCCCGTATCCCACTCCATGACTCACTCCTCTTAAGCCATACTTCGCAAGTATCAAACTGAAATAACCACCACTCATATTATAGACTTCAAGTTTCTTGTTTAATTTCTCTATAAGCGTTCGGAGCACATATAAACGATTTGCACTCTCTTCCCACTCATTGAATCCCCAGAAACGTAGCCAAACTCCTTGACTACCTGTCCCAAGTAAGCTTTTTGTCATACTTTCCATGAAACTTGAATCATCGAGCATTTCTGCCTCAGTGCATATCACTCCGTAAACAGGCGAAGTAGGTTTCAACTTAACCGTGACACTCAAAAGTCTCATATTTAAATCTAACCAAGCCTGACTATTTCTCTGCGGTATGTGAAAATATGGTGAAAAAACCCCACGCGGCTTTGCAGCATCTTCGGCATATTGTTTGTATCCTTCATCTTTTTCAAACTCCTCGCGGACGCGGTTTTCTTGGTATCCCACAACGTTTTCGCAAAGCACATCCAAGGTAATCGCTTCCTTAAAATCGTCCGGCGATACAGGTCGGTTTTGCGCAAGTGATTCCTTAATACGACCACCGAGGACTTGGGCTAAATTCATATAAGATCGTTTGAACCCTTTAGTCTTTTTTTTACTCCCCCTGATTTTCTGCTCTGATTTTATCCAATCTAGATTACAACCATATACGTAAGTCATTGGATCAATATAATAGGGGCACTTTAATGTCTTTCCCAAGAGACTTGCCGTAGCACCTGGTGTTGCCTCAAATAAGTTACTGGGCACAATTATACCATCCAGATGCTTTGCCGTTTTTAAAACATATTCCTTCTCAGAATGACTCCCCAGTCGAATTATTATTTTAGGATCTACCGAAGCCATTTTTTCCTCTCTTGAAGAGACTTGATAAATGCTTCTTTATACCACTCTCTGACCACATGTGACTGGCCGGCTTTCAATATTTGTTTGCAACCCCTTCCTATAGATACACCGATTAATCCGATATCGTTTTTTGCAAGCATTATTCTGTCTATTCTCGCGATGCTCTCCATCGGCATAGCAATGTATACATGATCCGCGCATAGTTGATATATGATGGCTTGTTCAAAAGCGCGACGCCAGTCTCTCACTTTTAACTCAATAGCAACAGTTTGTTTGAGTGCACGCGAAAAGGCATATAAATCGACTCTATAGTCATAAAAATCTACTTCAGACTCTTGGAATCTGTATCCCTTCTTTCTGACATATTTCGCAACTGGCTCGAGCAAAGCTGTCTCTTGGATATCATTACTCATACATCTCTCTAAATTTAAGGCTTCTGATATATCCTAATAATAATTTTGCGAATCCCAACATGCAATTCACAATAGCTATTGCCGAAATGGCAATCGACCACTTTATTGCATTATCCGGCAGTAAAAACCCATATATTATGTCCACGCCCCAGATTATTCCGATGAGTATTAACTGTACGATAATAAGCATAAATAAGGAAACAGCGAAATATCCGTTCCAATATATGCAAGTTTTTATCAAGTTTTTAAATAGGACATAATTCCGTATCGCATCTGAATTATTCTCCACAAAATAGAAAAGGGCGTTTCCAAATTGCTCACTCTCAAAGGGACTAACTCTCTCTTCGTTCCATTTTTCCCCATCAGGCCCAACTACCATCCCAACCTTACGAACCTCGCTATTACTCCCAAAAACATCTTTTAATTCCGCAGCCAATTCTTCTGTTATCTTCCTTTTTATTTCTGTCAGTACCTCTTTGCCCCCTTCAATGATTGACTTAAACGGCCATGAAATCGTGCAAACAGCCAATATAGCAACCCCTATAATTGCAGTATGTCCCCCAAGTATTGTCTTCACAAGATCATCGTGTATCAAATTCTATGTCTCCTCCTTAATACTTTTTCTTTAATCTCCGACTCAGTTGTCATCTCCGGATACTTTGTATAAACGTAGTAAAGAAGATCGTCCAAAGAATATCCCCCGAACTTTGATCTTATCTTTTTGATGCCATCTATAACAGGCTTATATTCATTCTCTGCAAGTAGCGTCTCAACACGCTCTTTTCCCTTTTCTGTCAATCTATATTTTCGCTCATCATAAGCATCCGGGGACCTAACGCTCCTGCCATTATCTCCCATTAACTCTTCATCTCCCATCAATTCTTCGAAAGTATAATCTACCTCGGATGATTCCTCTTCATTCGTTTCACCAGACACTTCACTTTCTATAAGGCCAATATTTTCCAAAAACTCAATATCATCGTACAACTTCGCCGAGTACGGTCCTGCCTTATATGCCTCAAAGTCGAATCCTTCTTTTGAAGGGCGAATACCCGCCTCTTTCTCCAACAGGAACAAAAGTTTTTGTAGGCGAGTTATCCCGCTTATTCGATAACCATTCTTTTCCCATTCTGCAAGGATTAACATCATGAGGTCTTTTCTGTTTATTTTTTCAGATAACATTCTCTTGCCTCTTAACCTTTACTCTTCTATTTTACCAAATCAATTTCCCCTTTGAACTCCCTGTAAATTTTAAGTAATTCAACAAGTTTCAATAGCAATTTTATACTTTCTCTTTTTCTTTTCAACCCACTGTCGATATTTTGGGCTTACCTCGGTGTAGTTTTTAAGGCGAAGCTGGATTTTCTGCTTTATAACCAATTGCCGTCCCGTTTGTCAAATAAAAAAAACGTTTTTACCACCAAAACACGAAGGCACAAAGTAAAAAGACAAAGATAAAAAGGTGAAAATAAAAAGGAAAACTTAGTGTCTTGGTGCCTTTGTGGTTACGCAGTTCGCTATTCTTTGATAACCACGTTGCCCGTCCCCGAAGTGATTCGGCCAATCTTATAGACCTTCTCGCCGTAGCCCGTCAGCTTCTCAGCAATCGAGTCGGCGAAGTCCTCCGCAACGACCAAAACGTAACCAATCCCCATATTGAAGACACGGAACATTTCTTCTTCTTCGACCGGGCCTTTTTCAGCTAAGAATTTGAAAATCGCAGGGATAGGCCAGCTATCTTTTTTCAAAACCGCGTCGCAATTGCGAGGCAGCACGCGCGGGATATTGCCTGGCAGTCCCGCCCCCGTGATATGTGCCATACCGTGAATGACTCTTTTAACTTTGTATTGTGAAAGCAGTTTGATAATAGGCCTGACGTAAATCTTCGTCGGCTCAAGTAAAACATCGCCCAATATCCGCCCATCAAGCTCCGGGATATTATCCGTCGGCTGGAGGTTGTTGGTCTTGAAGCATATATTGCGCGCAAGCGCATAACCATTGCTGTGCAGGCCGCTTGAGGCGAGACCCAATATTACGTCACCCTTACCGACCTGTTTAGTGCCTGAGATGATTTTTTTCCGCTCAACGACGCCCACCGCGAAACCCGCCATATCGAAATCATCCGTTTTATACGTATCGGGCATCTCGGCTGTCTCGCCGCCAATCAACGCGCAATCCGAGATTCGGCAGCCCTTCGCGACGCCCTTGACCATTTCCGCCACGACGTGCGGGTCGAGCTTATTGAGCGCGATATAATCTAAGAAAAATAACGGCTCCGCCCCCAGCACTAACATATCGTTGACGCTCATCGCGACCAAATCGATACCAACGGTATCGAATCGGTTCATCGTCGAGGCCAGCAGCACCTTACTGCCCACGCCGTCTGTGCAGGCGACAAGGACCGGGCTTTTGTAGTTTCTTTTGAAGAGCCGTTCATCGTAATCGAGGCGGAACAACCCCGCGAACCCCCCCTTGAGCGCCATCACCCGCGGATTGAACGTGCTCGCCACGTGCGGGTAAATTAAATCTTCCATTTCGTCGCTGGCGTTGATGTTCACGCCGGACTGAGCGTAGGTAAGTGGTTTAGTCATTCGTTCTTCCGTATTGAACTATTGAGCGTCTTCAAACATTCTCATCTGGTAGTGTTCGAGCGAGAATTTAGTCATAGCTATATCAACCGGTATTCTGTATTTGCCTGCCCAGCACGCCGTGCAGTAATGGTCAGGCGGCAAGGTCGCACAGGATAACAGACCATCGATGGACATATAGCCGAGTGATTCGACTTCGAGGAACTCGCGAATCTGGTCTAATGTCCGGTTGTTGGCGATTAGCTCTTCCTTGGTCGGAAAGTCAATGCCGTAAAAACAGGGAAAACGAATAGGCGGACAACTGACCCGCATATGAATCTCTTTTGCGCCCGCGTCGCGAAACGCCTTGATTTTGCCCTTGGTGGTGGTCCCGCGAACGACGGAATCATCGACAACGACGATACGTTTGCCTTTTATTACTTCCCTGATAGGAGCAAGCTTAATTTTTACTGCAAGCTCTCGCGTGTTCTGGTCAGGCGAGATAAACGTCCTGCCGACGTAGTGGCTTCTGACCATACCCAAATCGAAGGGAATACCTGATTTTTCAGCAAAGCCGATAGCGGCTGATGTGCCTGAGTCGGGAATCGGGACGACGACGTCGGCTTTAACCGGATGTTCGACTGCTAACCGCCGGCCAAGTTTTTTCCGGAATTCGTAAACGTTCTCGCCGAATATGCTGCTGTTTGGCTTTGCGAAATAAACGTGCTCGAACAGGCAATGTGCGGGCTTGATACTGCCCGGTTTAATAAAGAACCTGCTCGATATTCCCTTTTTGTCGAGCGTAACGATTTCTCCCGGCTCAACTTCGCGGATGAATTTCGCGTCGATGGCGTCGAGTGCGCACGTTTCGCTCGCTACCACATACGCGCCCGCATCGGTTCTGCCGATGCACAAAGGCCGAATGCCGTAAGGGTCGCGTGCCGCCTCGATGCGGTCCGGGAAAAGGAATAATAACGAATATGCGCCCTGTAAATGATTGAGGACGTGGCCCAGCGGGTCGGGTTTGGAGACGTGGGTGGGTTTGGCCAAAAGATGGGCTATTATTTCAGTGTCAGTTGTGGATTTAAATATGCTGCCGTATGCCTCATACTCGTCGCGAAGCAGGCCCGCGTTTATGAGATTGCCGTTGTGGGCGATGGCGACCTGCCCTCGTGAATATTCGACAAAGAACGGCTGGCTGTTGGCTACCTTCGATGAGCCGGTCGTCGAGTAGCGGACGTGGCCTATGGCGATGGGGTTGGCTAAGCTTTCCATTATGCCTGTGCCTGTGCGGAAGACCCGCTGGACGTTGCCCATTGCCGTATAGCAGTTGATTGATTCGCCGTTGCTGGATGCGATGCCCGCGGACTCCTGCCCGCGATGCTGCAGGGCGAAAATACCATAGTATGTTTTCTGCACCGCTGCCGGGTCGCCGAATATCCCGAACAGACCGCAGTTTTCCTTTTTATCGCATGTAAAATCCGCGTTTGGCGGCTCGTTATGCTCACCACTGAAAGGCGGATCCGCCTTTGGCCCGTCTCGACTTGGCATCGAGCCGAGGTCGGACGAGATCTCGCCCGTCCCTAAGGGACGAGGCGGACAGTGTTCGCTTTCGTAATGCATCAAGATTTACCCCTGGATACCACCTACCGCCCACACATGCCGACGGGCAAGGGTTTGGCGGTAAAGGAATAGTTTAGTCGCACCCGGACTTTAAGTCAAGCGTTATGCCGACTGGGAAAAAGTAAAGTATCAGGCAACCCTTACTATACGCTGAAAAGGGGGTTTTTGTTTCTAACCTTCGACAAGCTCAAGGCAGGCCTCGGATTCACCCCGTGAGATAGGCAAAGCCGTCATCTAATGGTGTTAGCAGGGATTTTCATGGATTCCTTTGTCATTCCAGCGCAAGCGGGAATCCATTTTTTAGCCACATAGGTCACAGAGAACTTTTTCAGGCAAGGATTCACTGAAAAAATGGGTATTATAGTCGGTGGACAAATAGTCATCCCAAGAGTAAGTTTGCGGCTTAATGGGACGTGCTACTGAGAAAAATCTTAAGTGTTTGGGCAAAACAATCAGAGACGCAAGGAATGCTTGCGGCTGGACGCAGGAAGAGTTTGCCTATCGATGTGCTTTAGATAGAAGTTATATTGGGGGAGTTGAACGCGGAGAAAGAAACATCTCAATTCTCACTTTGTGCAAGATTGCGAAAGCATTGCGGTTAAATGTCCATTCATTGGTCAAGGGGCTTCCTATGGAGGGAAAATGACTGCTGATCCAACAGAAGTGGGACGGAAACTTATTACTTACTGCGGAAATTTTGCCGTTCCCATTGAGTATGTATTTGACATACTCAACGACCAAAAGGTTGTCCCTATGATTCGAGGAAAAGCTACGGAATACCATGGGTACTTAGAGGTACTACATAATCTTTCGTCGAGCGAATGGACGGTTCAGAAGCTTAACCTCAATGCACAAACTGGAATCCAAGACCAGGACATTCAAATAACCCACAGACGGACAGGTTTGATTCTGAATGTCGAGTGCAAAAGCGCAGTTAGAGGTTCCATGCGAGCTGGAACACGATCCCAAAAATGTAGAGTCCCGCATTTTCATGTTAAATGCCACAGAAGCAGGAGTAATATCGAATTGGCTGGAACTACTAATGATCGATACAGCGTGAATTCCTTTGACGTTATTGTGTGCAATGTGTCAAATGCATTATTTCAAGGCCGCACTTTTGGTGCAAAGTTGGAATTGTTACATGACAGGGATATGTTACACATTGTTGCTGCTCACTATGGTGTTTCCACAGACCAAGAAATCATCGAACATGCATACGGTGACTGGAGGTTTGTATTTCCTCGGAATATAGCTGAAGGTGGATTTATACCTCGGACACCGACTGTATTTTTAGCAGACGACCCAAACTGGAAGCCGATGACAATGTTGGATGAGTCACTTACAGCCCTCGTAAGGGCAAGGCGAGGGCGATAGATACTTATATATTATTACCACAAATATGCAGCACCATTAAAGTGTATAGTTAAGAATGAACACTTCTTTACCCTTGTATCTTTGTCCCTTACGCTGAGTCCCGTTTTTCTGGTCGTCGGTTCTACTGATGCAATAGTTCCATTCCTTGTTATATATACCTGTCGCCCAAGAATATAGCTCTCTAATCTCCGGGCAATCATCATATGTAAGCAGGAAGAGCAAGCGATTCCTGTGGCGGTATAGTATCTTCTGGAGATGCAGATGATCTTCTCGCGAGAATGAGCAGGTGTAGAATTTGTCTTGGTCTGCATTGAAATAAGGAGGATCGATGAATAAGAAAGTTCCATCTTCTGCTTCTTCGATCACCCGTTCGAAAGAGTAGTTCGTTAACTTTACATTTTGGAGCTTTTGCGCAGCACGTCTAATGCTTCGTGGCCAGTTCTCGGGTCGCATTGAGAACTTATCCCCATATCCCCAATAGCAATTCTGAATATTCATTATCCCCGAATAACTAGTTCTGTTAAGGTAATACCACCTTGCTGCTTTCTCAAGAGTTGTTTTTGGCTTAAATTCGTTCTTGTAATATGCGTGAAGTTCTTTATTTGCGGGAATCCCAGAAAGAAAATCGATTAGCTTTTCAGGTTGATCCCGGATAATGCGATATACGCGCATTAGGTTTTCATCAAGGTCATTAAGATGCGATTGAGGCGATTTGGGTTTAGTAAAGAAAACGGATGCACCGCCGGCAAAAGGTTCACAATAATTTGTGTGAAGAGGAATATGCTCAAGGATTAGTTTGCGAGCATAAAACTTGCCTCCGGCGTATCGAAAAGGGGAGTTCATTGAGTCCGAAGATTTTCGTGCCTTGGTCAGCGTAACATCAGGGAAAAGGAGTTGCTCATAAGCATTATTTACCGGAGATATCAAATACCTTTGTCCCTCTAAACGCGTTATGACAATCTTAGCGTTTGGCGCAAGCCGATTAATGCGCATAAATTGTTTTACCCACGCCCTTTCTCTGAAAATCCAACGAGGTCTTCCGGTTCTACGGTCAGTGGGTATATCGGTCTCAATTTCAACGGAGTATCCGACGGCACGAATCGTGATCTTCGTCTTTGCAGTATCTCTTGTCGGCCCCCCGAGGATTCCCGAAGGAAAGAAATCGAGACCACACTCACGTATGTTTAGGTTCCCATACTTTAGGGAGGCATCTGTGAGCATGATGATACGAGAATCCATTCTAAATAGTACTCCTTAATTTTTTACCATATACATAAGGATATAATATTCAAGTTGGCAAAAAAGTCAAGGATTAACAGTGGCTCCTTATACTGTCCTCAGAAAATCGGGGACGACTACCGGTTTTTCCCGCTTTCGACGGAATCCGTTCATGACCTCCTAATTGTCCGCCAACAGAATTGTTGCCAACAAAACTGTTGTGATTAGGCAAAGCCGAAGTTTACCCGCCGCAGGCGGGTTCACTGGGGCGCAATTTCCCACATAAAAACAGGGGTTAAGGGTACATTAAAAACATCCGTAAAACTTGTCAATATAAGCAGTTATAGATTTATGTCCCCATAAATAGGGTGTATTTTTGCGCTGTTTTTTGGTCATTTTTGGGGCTTAAAAACCGCTCTTTTTTTGAGGCCAATATTGCCATAACCTCTTTTCTTATCACGGCTTAAATTCTGGATACGAACAGTCGTATAAAACACTTGTATCAAACAGTTGTATGATACAACTGTTATCCATTTTCGCGCAGGTCGAAAACCCTTAGATTCAAAAATCTTAAAAAATTTTTACTCCTTACACAGTAAGAACTTATCGATTTTGACCCCATCAGGAAATCCCTTAGTTTTCGTCAATTTCGCGCAAGATCGCGCCATAGGATGGAGAGACGCGCGAAGCGGGACGCTTCGCGAGAGAGTAGATAGGCGAACAGGCGGCGCTTCGCGGGAAAGTAGAAAGTTGAGCAGTAGAACAGTGGATGGATGACTGAGGACGGAAGGATGAAAAATTTAGAATTTAGAATTACGAATGTAGAAGTAATGACAGAAAAGGGGGGATTGAGAAAATGACAAATGTTCAAATAAGAATACCAAATTGGTTAGACAGGGTTTGCGCGTGGCCGGTGATGGTTTGGCGCAAGCACAAATATGGGTATGAGTATCGGCGGATTTACCTGAGCGAAGGAGAATGGACGATTGTGGACCAGCGAGATTACTACCGGTTTGGTAATTTCAAATGGTGTAGCCGTGGAAACAGAAAAACTTTCTATGCAGTTCGTTTTGTTAAAACAGGACCCGGACGGACAAAGCTTGTGAATTTGCACAGAGAAATTATGGGTGCGCCTGCGGGGCTTCTCGTTGACCATATAAACGGCAACGGCCTGGACAATCGCAGGGCCAATCTGCGCCTGGCAACGCACTCTCAGAATGCTTGTAACCGCCGGAGGGACAAATCCAAAACCTCATCACGCTTCGTAGGGGTTTCTTTCAAAAAGCTGGACGGTCGCTGGGCCGCTCGAATCAATTATAAAGGCAAAACTCTCTCGTTAGGCAGATTTGACTCCGAAATTGCAGCAGCGAAAGCGTATGATGAAGCGGCGAAGAAATATCATGGTGAATTCGCAAGGTTGAATTTTCCGGAGGAAAATTCACTATCCGCTACACGCTGAACGCTGTTCGTTGTAAATGCTATGCAAGCCCGTCTTCGTCAAGGACTACCCGGCTTTGTTAAGAAACTACGCCGAGGTAAACGCCGAGGCCTTCGCTTCGCTGCGGGAGCCTCCGCTACGCTTCGGGATACATAAATTCGGGCATCCGGCGGATTTTGCCCTTGGCATCAACGCAGGCGAGGACGCTCTCGGCCTCGGCTAAAAGTTCGCCGGTATTGGGTTCCGCCCCTGGCCCGGCCTCGCCTTTCGGCGGGCGGATTAGCTTGTAAGAATGCTCGACTTTGCTAGCGGTAACATTAGTGCAGATTGTTTCGAGATTGAGCTTTTCATCGTAAAAAGCGGGCCTGCGATACTTGATGCGCAGCTCGGCTATTACGAAAAAGACGCCCGCGGCTTCGAGGTCTTTGTATGCCAGACCATTGGCGCGAAGCAGTTCGGTTCGACCCATCTCGAAATAGACGGGGAAGACCGCGTGATGGACGACGCCCCCCTGGTCGGTCTCGCTGTATCGCGGCTGGATGGTTATCGTGCAGGATTTAATCTTTGTACTGTCCGGGAAACTCATCAAGTTATCGTCCTGTTTATATCATAATATCGTATTTCGCAACGTCCGGCGAACACAAAGGATACCAAAATCAGGACGGGTTTGTCAAAATATTCAATTGACTTTTGGGTGTTGTTGTGAGAATATTGTTGCCTCGTGTTTTAACGGAAATGTTGCGAATTTGTACTCCACGAAAGGATATTCAAATGAGAATTAGCGTGAAAATGGTTTTATCGGGAGTTTGCCTGCTGGCTGGAATGGTCTTATTTCAGAGCTGCCAGGAAGCTAACGCACCGGCCACCGGCGTTAAAACGGAAGCTAAAGAAGTAAAGCCGGAAGTCAAGCCGGCAACCCCGGCGGTAAAAACTGCGGAGCCAAACGCTGTGGTCAAAGAAACAAAGCCGGAGGTCAAAGTAGAAGCTAAAGAAGCAAAGCCCGAGGTCAAAGCAGAGGTTCAGGAAGCAAAGCCGGCAGCCCCGGAGGTAAAAGCTGCTGAACCGAATGCTGTTGCGGAAAACACCGGCGTTGCGGTTACAGTTAACGGTAAGGATATTACCGAGGCGGATGTTGACGCGAAGATGAATGCGTATATGATCGAGCCATACAAGAGGCCACAGGTGGTCGAGAGTATGGTTGTGGAACAGCTTTTGGATGAGCAGATAAAGAAAGCGAACATAAACATAACCGACAGCGACGTCAACAACAAGTTGAACGAACTCATAGCCGAGAAGGGCATGACGATGGAGTCGCTGAAGACGGCGATTGCGGCACAAGGAGGGACGCTTGACCAGATAAAAGAGCAGATAAAAAGGACGCTGAGCTATGAGAAGCTTATGGGCCCAGTTGAGATTAATGATGCCGAGGCGAAGGCATTTTACGAAGAAAACAAGGACAAGGACTTCCTTAATAGGCCCGAGCAGGTCAAAGCGAGTCATATTTTTTTGAAGGTAGATGCATCAGCGACGCCGGAGCAAAAAGCGGCTGTCAAAGCGAAGATAGACGGCTTGCTCAAACAGGCAAAGGCGGGTGGAGATTTTGCCGCTCTGGCGAAGGAGAATTCCGACGACGCCGGCTCGAAGATAAGGGGCGGCGACCTTGGATTTTTCGATAGAAACACAATACCGGTCAAGGAGTTTACCGATGCGGCGTTCGCGACGAAGGTTGGTGAAGTAAGCGGCGTGGTCGAGACACAGTACGGCTACCACATAATAAAGGTTACCGACCGCAAAGAAGGCGGCCTGACGCCATTCGATAAGGCAAAGACGGATATCGTAAAATCGCTTCAGGACAAAAAGAAAAGCGAGATATTCAAGCAGCTAAGGGAGAAGATAAAGGCGGAAGCCAAGATAGTATATCCTCCCGGCAAAGAGCCGAAACCGAGGATGCCAATGATGCCGAGAGGGCCGAGACCGAACGGACAGGCGCCACAGCCCGAATCAGAGCCGGCGCCGAAGTAAATATATAGTATTGTGAGCGTAAAACAAGCCGGGTTCCCGCAGTGAATGGGAACCCGGTTTTTTTATTGGCGTTTCGTTTTTTTTTATTTCAGCAGTGATGCGGGGTTGACCCCGTGAGATAAAACGTCGCAGATAACAGTTGATTCAATCGATTTGCTATCTCACGGGGTTGAGATTAGCGGATTCGATATTCTTGAAGTATTTCACTGTGCCGTATTTCAATTCGACGGTGGCGTCTTCATCGCAGACGATGATTGCCCTAGGATGCAGCTGAAGGACGCTGACCGTCCACAAATGATTTACGCCCTGGTCGATTGCGTGGTGTAAGGCGCGTGCTTTGCTGTGGCCTGAGGCGATTATCAGCGTCTCTCTTGCATCCATCACGGTAGCGACGCCGACGGTCAGCGCGGTTTTGGGGACTTTGTTTACGTCATCGTCGAAGAAGCGTGAGTTGGCGATGATGGTGTCCTGCGTGAGGGTTTTGACGCGTGTTCTGCTTGCAAGCGACGAGCCGGGTTCATTGAAGGCGATGTGTCCGTCGGGACCTATGCCGCCGATGAAAAGCTCGATGCCGCCGAGACGTTTCATCTTTTTCTCATAGCGTTCGCATTCGGCCTCGAGATTTTTGGCGTTGCCGTCGAGGATGTTGATATTTTGGGCGGGGATGTCGATATGGCTGAAAAAATTGTTCCGCATATAGTAATGATAGCTTGCGGGGTGGTCTTCGGGCAGGCCGACGTATTCATCCATATTGAAGGTGATGACGTTTTTGAACGTTACCTTTTTTGCCGAGTTGAGCTTAATCAATTCTTTATACATACCGAGGGGCGATGCGCCGGTGGGCAGGCCGAGGAGGAAAGGTTTTGTTTTAGTCGGCCTAAAATCATTTATTTTTTTCGCGATGTAATGTGCCGCCCATTTTGAGGCGAGCCCGTAATCAGGTTGAATTATCACTCGCATAATATCTCCCTCACGAAGCCGAGTCGGTATTAACGTATTTTTTGCAGTCGGCGGATCAGCTCGTCCGCCAGCCGGGATTTTTCTTCGATGTGCTGTTTAATTTCCGCTGCGACGGCGTTTGCCTCAAAGCTGCCCCGGACGTTGGCAAAATCCGCGGTCCTTTCGGCGAAATTGCCGTCGATGCCGTAGCCGGCCTGGACGGTTTCGGCAAATTCCTTTTTGGTGTCCGCTAAGAGCATATTATCAAGCTCGATTACTGCTGACTTCCATTTGTTAATCATCTCAATAATGTCTTTGGGGCCAATCGTGTCAATGGTTTTGCCGAGCTGCTGCTGGATGACGTTTGTCGCCCAGGCCCATTCGTAGGCCGGATAATTTTCGTGTGCCGAGGTAAAAGCCGCGGTTATCTGGTCGAGGGTGGCCAGTGCGCCCGATTCGATATCGTCTATAATTTTGGCGACGGCTTCTTCCGGCGCGAACAATCCCGCCAGGTCAGCCCATTTGCCGGGTCCGATATCCGTTTGGGGTTTAAGCTCTGCCTGTAACTGCTGGACGTTTGTGAATTGTTTATCCTGGAGACGGTGAATGAGGCAGTTACCTAAGAATTTGTCGATGCCGATTTCGTAAAGGCAGATGCCTTTGTCCAAGGAGTCGTGTTTGATTTTAACGCCGTGATATGCGAAATAGCCGGCCTTGCCTGAGCTTGTCGAAAGGGTGGTTTCGATTCCGGTGGCTTTGAGGTTTCGCAAAAGCTTACAACTGTTGAGCATTTTCTGAATGGTGTATGGGCTTAGGAGCTTGAAATTGATGAGGTCGAGTTTTTTGGGGTCTTTACGATGGTCGCGTTTCGGCCATTTTTTGGCGTCGCGGACGGTCCCGACGCTTTTGAGGTTTACTGCGGGGACGAGAATGCTTTCATCTTCGTGTTCGATGAGGTATGAGAAAGGCAAATCGGAGGTGTCGGAGTTTCGATAGTGTCTGCCCATAACAACGGTAAACGCGCCGACCCTGGCGGGCCAAAGCATATAGGAGTCGCTTGCGGTTTTTGAGCCGCGTTCGACGATGCCCTGATGGACAGGGCCGAGCTTATAAAGATGGTTGCTCTGGTTTGTGCCTGAGCCGGCATTGAGAAAGCTGAAGAGACCTGCGATGAGGAGAGTTGATTTGTGGTGAGTTACGGTATAGGGGCCTGCGAAGATTGAACAGGCCTCGCCGTGAAAGCCGCCGCAGTTTGCGAAGAAGACGGAGTTTTCGGCGGAGTATTGTTTGGCAAGCTCGGTTGCCTGGCCTACGAAGCAATTCGAGAGTATTGCTCCGTCGCTGATTTTTGAGCCGGAGCAGGCGATGAAGTTGCTTGCGAAGACGCCGGGTCCGATATAGACGGGGTCCTGAGGACAACTATTAATCGAGCCATTTTCGAGCCGGTTAGCGGCCTCGATGGTCGCGGCGGGACCAACTTTTACGTTTTTGATGATTCTGGTGTTGAGGATTTTGGCGCCGGTGGCCACAAGGCCCATTGGGGACGTAACAGACGCGACGTATTCGGCAATCATAGCCCGCAGCTTTTCGATGAGCTTCGGACGATGGCGATACAGGGCGATAATATACGCCAGTTGAGCTGATAAGTGGTCATATATAGGAATTTCTCTGCCGCCCGCTTCGTTTATGACGGCGACATCGGTTCCGTTGCCGAAAGAAGTATTGCCATCGACCGCCAAAAAATCGACGTTCTCGATAACGGCATTGTCTTCAACGATATAATTGGCGATAAAACTTTTGACCTGGTTGATATAGACGTTATTGCCGATTCGGCAGTTGTGAATGGTGGCGTTGGAGATTCCCGATGGTCTGGTAAGGCCTCCTTCAAAGCGGACGTCTTTCCGGAAAATCCCCAGCCGGATATCGCCTGAAAAGTGGGTTGTTTTTACCCTTTCGGGGCTGAAACCGTCGGCTACCTGCGTTTTTGACCAATCAGGGCAGGTGCAGCCCTGGGAGGTCAGTTTGGAGATTTCATCAGCAGTTAAAGGGCGCCATTTGGAAGCCATTTTCGCCTTTCATAATTTTATTGGACGTTACTGACGTTAATCACATCAGAGTCGGCAATTCCGCGCAGCACAACCACAACAGAGAAAGGATTGTTTAACAGCCGGAGGAGGCCAGGTCAAGAGATTTCCGGCTTTAGCGAAGAAAGTGTTTGGAAAGGATGAATTTAATTTGAATAATTTAATAAATTTGCGCTAAAAAATTTATAGCTGTAGGTAAAGGGGAGCCGATGAATCATTGTATAAACGACTGTATTTGTGGTGGTCGTGTGATTATTGATTTTTTTTACAGGCAGGGAAATATGTCGAATCAGCCGCGAGTAACGAAAGTTTTGGCGGTGTTGCTCGTTTCGATGACAACAGGCGCGGTTTTGTTGATGGCTTTGGGCAATCATCCGCCGTCAGCGGGGCCGTTCTGTCTTTCGACTTATTACCGTCTCGACGCCATTCAGCAGGCGATTAACTCCCGTGTTACCCAGTCGCCGGGCCGATGGGAAAGCGTTGAGATTTACTTCAGCGGAACAAAGGCGGGCAACGTTGACCAGCTCGCATCATTATCGGGCTTAGCCAACTCCGATGACATCAACTGCCACTTCGTTATCTGCAACGGCCTTGGCGGCAGCGACGGCCAGATTCAAACCACGGAAAAATGGCAAAAGCAGTGGTCGGTCATTCCCGACCATACCTGGTATGGCTCAAGCAGGACAGTTCGGATTTGCCTTGTCGCAGACGGCAGAGGTATCCGCCCGACCAATGCCCAGATTAAAAGAACCGAAGCCCTGGTTGAGTCGCTTGCGATGAAGTTCAACGTCCCCGCGACCAAAATCTTCTATCCCACCAACTGGCGGTGAGCTTTGCATTTTTTATTTTCTATTTTGTATTTTCTATTTAATCCATCATCAGCCCGGCATATTTATTTAGGTGCCAGCTAAAAATAGCAAATAGAAAATCATAAATTGAAAATCTATAGTCCTTGCAGCCAGTAGTTACAGAAAACTTTCAGGTCGGCCAAATCCACTGTCCCCGAGGAATCAAAATCCGTGCCGTCACAGTTATTACTGGCAGCGCAGTTTGTGTTCATCCAGCGTTTGGCGAAAAACGAATAGTCAACGAAGTTCACGCCATCCGGACAAACAAAATCCGCAGCCGGTATCGACCAGCGCAGGCGAGGATAGTTTATTGCCTCACAAATATGCCAGACATTATTGAAGTCCCAGTTAGCCTCGGCGAAGGTAGAAAGCGTTTGCATTTGCGCAGTTGTCTTTCCTGTCCCGCCGCCGCCCGTAGATTTTCCAGTAGTATTAATATCCCAAAAACAATTTGTTACCCCGGAACTGCCAAAACCAACCCCGCTACCGATTACTTTGCCGACAGCATAGCAGTTCTTAACCTGGCCGTAGTTACACCCCACAAAACCATTACCTCCCGTAACCTCACAGGCAGAAAAACAATCATTAATAAAAATTCCCAGAACTGCAAGACTACTCGCGCCATTGGTTCCTATCAGCCCGCCTACATATTGGTTTCCACTGACAGAACCGCTCGAATAACAGTGTTTGGTAATGACAGGAAATGCATAATCATAGCCGCCGGACTCACTGTCCCTGATTTCACTATATCCTACAAGGCCGCCGACACTGCTGGTGCCGCTGACTGTTCCCGCAGCATAAGAATCCATAATGATGCCGCTCATATTGCGTCCCACCAGTCCACCGATGTATGTTGTCCCGTTGACATCGCAAGCAGCGTGACTGCCTGTAATAGTTCCGGCATTTTGCCCCACAAGGCCGCCAAAAGTAATTCCGTCACTAACACGAACCGTTCCCGTGACATAGCAGTTGCTTATAAGAGTAGTAACAGTAGTAGTTCTCCAACCGGTAATTCCCACCAGGCCCGCGACATCTCTGTAGCCCATCATATTGACATCTTCTGCACCCAGGTTGCGAATCTGAGCGTCGGAATTAATAATACCGAATAAAGCAATATGCCAATAACCGGGCTTGTTCATTGAAGCATTACGAATGACATGACCATTACCGTCAAAAACACCCGTAAAAGCGATTGTTGTTCCATTTAAATCGTTGCCGACAGGTATCAATGGAATGCCCTGCAGGTTAATATCAGCCACCATAACAAAATTGGCATCCCAATCCGATGACGTATACATCAGGTCATTCCAGTCGGAAATACTGCCAATCTGATATGGGTTAGATTCTGTTCCCGTCCCGCCGGAGTATTTGGCCTGTGCGGATGTTATGATTGTGATGACCAAAAGTGCAAAAATAACGCGTTTCATACGTGTATCCTCCTTAAGCTCTTCTTGCGTTAGTGCTTCATTTTCATTACCTACTCCTCAAAACAGCAACATTATACTATATTTGTCAGCAGGTTAAAACGATTTTTGCCCAATTCAACTACATCGGGTTTCGCTTGAAATAGGGGTTAGGTTGTGTTACGGGCGCTAAAAAATCGGCTGTGTGTCCCCTCAGAGACACACAGCCAAAGCTCCAAACAAGTTATTCAAGAAGGAGATTGAATTTTCTTACCAGCCCCATTCCGGGGGCGGGACGTTGGTTTGTCTTTCACGGCGAGGCATATTCCATTCCTGTTGCCCCATATTTTCTGCGCCGGGTCCGGGTGTCCATTGTTTTTGGAAACCGCCACGTTCCCAGCCGCGCATTTGCATAGGGCCGCCCTGTTGTGGCATACAGTTGCTCATACCGCCCTGCTGACAGGGCATCTGTCCGAATCCGCCTGCTATTGGCCCGCAATTTCCCATGCCGTTAAAAAAGCCAGGGCCGCAACCCCAACCCTTTGTTACTTCATATTGCGGCCCGGCAAATGCTCCACAATTACCCATCATATTGTTACAACCGCCAAATCCACGTCTCATTGCCTGAAACTGCTCCCAGCGCGGCCCAGCCATTGGGCAACCCCAATTATTACCACACGGGCCTCGCATTGCCCAGCCGCAATTTCCACAGGGGCCGTTCATTGCGAAGCCCTGGTTGAAGCCCGGTCCGGCCATTTGCGGACCCTGACCCCAGCCGGGTCCCATTTGCCCCATCATTCGGCGATGTGCCCACCGTTGCCATCTGTTGAACCTGACGAATTCCCGCATTTTTTCTCTGCGTTCCTGCATCCTGTTGATAATTTCGCCCATTTTTTCCCTGTCGTTGGCCTTATAGGCCTCGGCTAACTGGTCCAAAAGGCGCTCGTGCAGGCCGAACCCTTCGACTTTGCTCAGGGCAGGTTGTTCGCAAGCCCTTACCTTTTCTTTTGCTTTTTCCGCGGCTAATACAACTATTGTTACTACTAAAACGGCCGCTATTACGCCTGTAATGATTTTTCTTGTCATATTTGGCCCCTTTCAGATTTTTGTGAATTCATAATTCGTAAACATAGACGTTTGGGTGTGTGGTTTTATTGCGTGGCAATTTCGACAATGTGCACTTAAAATGCTTGCGGCTGGGACGACGGCTTTTTAGAATATCCCTTTCTTTTGGACAAATACGAGGGAAATGTATGCTGGCTAAATTATATAGCGTCGCGCTTGAGGGTATCGAGGGAATAATCTGCGAAGTCGAGGTCGATGTCGCACGGGGCGGGTTCGACAAGACGTTAATCGTCGGGCTGCCTGACGCGGCGGTAAAGGAAAGCGCGGAAAGAGTGCGAAGCGCAATCGTCAACTGCGGATATAAATATCCGAAGACACAATCGCTGGTGAATCTTGCCCCAGCGGATATAAAGAAGGAAGGGCCTGCATTCGATTTGCCAATCGCGCTGGGAATTCTCCTGGGGGAAAGCGTTTTCAGCAGCACGGTTTTGAAGGATTATGTCGTTGTGGGCGAATTAGCGCTCGACGGCAGGGTGAGGCCGGTAAACGGCGTTTTGAGTATGGCGATGACAGCCAAGGCGGCAGGCTTTCGCGGGATAATTGTTCCATTGGATAACGCGGCAGAGGCGGCGGTCGTTGAGGAGATGGAGGTTTACGGAGTCGGGTCATTGACACAGGCGGTTGATTTCCTGGGCGGGAAATTACCTTTGCAGACCACAACTATCGATATCGACAAAATTTTCGGGGCAGAAAGCAAATACGACTTTGACTTTTCGGATGTTAAGGGACAGGAAAGTGTCAAGCGTGCGCTTACTGTGGCGGCAACGGGCGGACATAATATATTGATGATTGGCCCGCCCGGGGCGGGTAAGACGATGCTTGCACAGCGGTTAGCGACGATTCTACCTCCTTTGACATTAGCGGAATCGCTTGAGACGACGCGCATATACTCATCAGTAGGGCTTCTGGGTAAAGGTAAGGCATTATTGGCAACGAGGCCTGTTCGTATGCCTCATCATACGGCGAGCGGCCCTGCCCTTGTGGGCGGCGGCGTGAACGCAAGGCCCGGCGAATTATCGTTTGCGCATCACGGGATATTGTTTCTCGATGAGTTCGCGGAGTTTCCGCGTCACGTTCTTGAGATGATACGTCAGCCGTTGGAGGATGGCACGGTTACGGTTTCGCGCGCCAAAAAATCCATAAAGTATTTCGCCGCGTTTTTGCTTGTGGCGTCGTGCAATCCGTGTCCCTGTGGATACTTCGGATCCGATTCGAAGCGGTGCAAATGCACACCGGGGCAGGTAGAACGATATTTGTCGAAAATATCAGGCCCGCTTGTTGACCGAATCGATATTCATATAGACGTGCCGGCGGTAAGCTTCTACAAACTGCGCTCAAAAGCGAATCAGCTCGATTCTGCGACGATAAGGGATGACGTGATGAGAGGGCGGGCGATACAGATGAAGCGGTTCGACGACGGCAAATTAATAACCAACGCGAGGATGACACACAAGCAGGTCGAGAAGTTCTGCAAGCTGGACGAATCGGGCGAGATGCTTCTCAAAGAGGCGATGATGGAATTCGGCTTATCGGCCCGGGCGCACGATAAAATCTGCAAGGTCGCCCGCACGATAGCGGACCTTGCTGACTGCGAAGATATAAAACCTGAGCACGTGGCTGAGGCCGTGGGCTATCGAAAATTAGACAGAAAACTTTAAGCTATCCGCCGGTTGGTTTAGCTCCTGAAATTATCCGATTTTGCCAGTAAATGTCGATATCCAAACCCTTTGTTTGCAAGCAGTTACGTTCTTGTATTTTTTACTTAACTTGTCCTGTTTTGGTGTCGATAGATAGAATGCTGTAAAAGAGAAGCGATTTTTTTAATAGGCGAGGGTTAAAAAATGGGAATTCAGAACTGGTCAGAAAATATAATACTCGTTGATTTGCCTGCCGAACCGCTGATGGGCGATGAGCTGAAAACCATCACGGATATTGCAAAAGACAGAGACGACTGCGACGTAGTGGTGGATTTCTCCGCGGTTGACATCATAACATCATCGAGCTTGTCCAAGTTTTTGAAGCTGCGAAAAACGCTTATGAACGCGGGCCACGAGCTTGTCTTCTGCAACGTAGCGCCTGCCACAAAAGGCATCTTTTCCGTGACGGGTCTTGAGGGCATCTTCAAGATAGCCGATGACAAGTTTGTAGCGCTGGCGGGTTTGCAGTTAGTCAAATAATTCAGCAGCGTAAAATACCACGTCTTTTAATTGTGCTGCCTGTCCGTGGTTTTTCCCCGGAGTGATGAAACAGAGCCGCAAATCCGGTCTATCGCATAATCGATTTCATTTTCCGTTGTAAAGCGTCCCATGCTGAACCTGACTGCGCCGGCTGCCAAATCCTCACTTACGCCCATTGCTCGAAGGACGTAATTCGAGCCGGAGGTCCCGGATTCACAGGCGGAGCTGGCCGAGGCAGCGATATCCGGAGTTTTACCGAGTAAAGAAACGGCATCAATACCTTTAAACGAGATATTCGCGGTATTGGGCAGGCGTTGTTCGGGATGCCCGTTTATCTGTATATCGGGAATAGCTTTTCGAAGGCCGGTTTCCAGTTTATCCCGCAGCGAGGAAGACGCTGAAGGTTTATCGCCCAGCTCCTCTTCGCACAATTCGCAGGCCTTGCCCAGTCCGACAATTCCGGGGACGTTGAGCGTTCCGCTGCGGAGGAAATGTTCCTGTCCGCCGCCGTCGATTTGGGTTGCCAGCCGAACGGTGGGGCTTTTGCCCCGCACGTAAAGAGCGCCGACGCCTTTTGGACCGTATATTTTGTGCGCCGAAAACGCCAGCAGGTCGGCGTTTATTTGATTGACGCTCACCGCGAGTTTTCCGACCGCCTGGGTGGCATCGCAGAAAAAGATTATTCCGTGTTTTTTGCAGATTGCGCCGATTTCGTCCGCCGGGTTAATCGTTCCGACGACGTTATTGGCGAGCATAACGCAGACAAGTACAGTTTGTTTTGTAATCGCTTCGGCCACTTGCTCCTTTGAAATACGACCAAAAGAATCGGGACGAAGCACAGTCAGTATAAAGCCCTGTTGTTCGAGCCGTTTGCAGGGTTCGAGGGCAGCTTTGTGCTCAATGGCGGAGACGATAATATGATTGCCTCTTTCGCGGTACGCCTCGGCTGCGCCTTTAATCGCGAGATTGCAGCCCTCCGTTGCGCCTGATGTGAAAATAATTTCCCTGGCGGAGGCGCCGATGAGTTTGGCGGTCTGATTGCGGGCGGCCTCAACCATATCCCGCGCCTGGCGTCCAAGCGAATGGCTTTCGCTGGAAGGATTCCCGAACGCAGAAGTCAGGGCAGGCATCATATTTTCCAGCACGCGCTTATCCAAAGGCGCTGTCGCGTTGTAATCGAGATATACGGGCTTATTTATTTTAACTTCCATCGAGGGGCCTATGGCTCAAGGAATTCAAAATTTCTGTGAACACAGCAGGGACAATCGGCGTTTTTGGTGAGTTTCGAGACGTCAATTTGTTTGGCAACGTTATTCCAGGCGTCAAAAACAAACAGGCATTGCCCTGCCTTGTCTGAGTTGCCGGAGAGAATTTTTAATGCCTCCGATGCCTCAACCGCAGCCACCATTGCTACCGCCGGGCCGAGGACGCCGGTTTGTCGGCAGGTCTGGCCATCGCAGGCGGGAGGTGAATCGAGCAGGCATCGCAGGCAGGGAGTCGAGCCGGGGATTATAGCCATCACCTGCGATTCTGTGCCGAGGACGCCGGCGAAGACCCAGGGTTTGGATTTTTTTATCGCGCAGTCGTTGAGGATGAACCTCGCGGGAAAATTATCCGTGCCGTCGATAATCAAATCGACGTTATTGGTCAGCCGGTCAGCGGTCAGCCGGTCGATTCGGGCGAAGACCGTCTCAATCTCGCAATTGCTGTTAATTTCGCGCAGGTGATTTGCCGCAGCGTTTATTTTGAGCGTGCGTTCCTTCGCGTCTTTTTCAGTGAAAAGTGACTGCCTGTGAATATTGGTCAATTCAACGTAGTCATCGTCCACGAGCCGGAGACGCCCGACGCCTGCGCGGACGAGCAATTCCGCAACCCACGAACCAAGACCGCCTGCGCCGACAATTAGGGCGCTGCTGTCGGCAAGCCGACGCTGGCCTTCTTCGCCGAAGGGCTTGAAGGTAATTTGCCTTGCGTAGCGTGATAAATCCTGATTCTTCATTTGCGGGTACCGTTTCTAAAAATAAAACGTCGCTTTCGTCATTCCCGTGAAAACAGGAATCCATTGAAAATAAAGAACTTACGTAAAACTTCAATTTTAAAAAGTTATATTAACTTTTTAGAAACGGCACGGGGTCGATACCTGTTTTTTTGATTCGACGCAATTATACGGGAGGTAATTTTTCTTTTATCCACCCGCCTCCGAGAAGACAATCCCCGGAGTAAACGACAGCCGCCTGGCCGGGAGTAACCGCCTCCAGAGGTTTTTCAAAGTGAACCTCGAAGGTGTCTTTGCCGGTAATAATAACCTTTGCCGGGGCGCCCCGATGATTATAGCGGATTTTTACCGTCGCGTCGAATGAAGCAGGCACATCAATTTGCCAGTTTGTGCCGTCGGCGGTCAAGCCGACTGCCAGCAGGTCATTTTTTTCGCCGATGGTTACGTCGGCTGTCTGCGGGTTTATGTCGGTAACATATACCGGGTGTCCCGCCGCGATACCCGTGCCGCGACGCTGGCCGATAGTGAACCTGCCGTAGCCATCGTGTTTGCCGATAATTTTGCCGGATGTATCTATGAAATTCCCCGCCCGAAGCGCCTTGCTATTGTGCGTCTCAAGCAATTTCGCGTAGTCGCCATCCGGGACAAAACAAATATCCTGGCTGTCGGGTTTATCGTGAACCTCCAGCCCCAGCTCTTTGGCAATATCTCTTACGGCCTGTTTGTTTTTCAACTCGCCGACGGGGAAAATAATCCTGTCTAATTTTTCGCGCGGGATGCTGAATAAAACGTATGACTGGTCTTTGCCCGGAGCGAGAGCGGGAGCAATGGCGGGGCGTCCATTATTATTTACAATTCGCGCATAGTGTCCCGTCGCGACGTATTGCACGCCTAAGGAATCCGCCAGTTCGAAGAGTTTGCCGAATTTTATTTTCTCGTTGCACCGGACGCAGGGGTTTGGCGTTCGGCCATTTTCGTAATCATAGATAAAGCTTTTGATTATGACTTCAAAATCTTTGGAGGCGGAAAGTGAAATGAATTTTACGCCGAGTTTTGCGGCGATTCGTCTCGCATCGGCGGCATCCTGGGGCGTGCAACAGGAGCGAGAGTTGCTTTCGGCAGCGTGTCCCATTTGCAAACAAAGGAATACGGCTGTAACATCGAATCCTTCTTTAAGGAGCAACGCCGCGGCCACCGCCGAGTCAACACCGCCGCTAACAGCAACCAATACTTTTTTTTGCATATCCGTATTTTGTATCCAGTCAAGAACCAGGTCTTGCAGGGATGACCCGCTAATGTTGGGCCTGCTTTATAATGATTTTAGCTTACGCGGGCCGGTTTTCGAGGACTTTTTGGCTTATCCGGCAGACAAGGGGCGACGATATGCGCAAAAAAAGGACAACCGGAAACCCCGAAAAGCCGAGAATGCCGGTTGTCAATCAACTCGGCCTAGGCCGAGGCGAATCGTTACCTTAGGAGGTTAGGCGGAGGAATTTTTTTCTTTGCCTTTGCTTGTTTTCCACCACTCGGGTTTAGCCGGCTCCTGCACGCACTGTTCCCACTGTTCGCCCTGTTTGTCAAACCGGACCTTGTCGGCTTTTATATTCAGCACCTTGACGTCGTGAATCACATCCCCCTTGTGAAGCACCTGGGCTTCAATCATGACGATTGGGGAGTCCTCACAATACAGGATAGCGGTTACGACGCCGAACTTTGGCTCGTGGCGTTCGACCACCGCTTCTTTTTTGTCGTCTTTCGGCGCCTGCGTGGCGGCTTTCCAGCCGAGCATTCCACAGACGGCGATTGCCGCCAGCACGAGCCATTTTAATGTGCCTTTGTCCATAAGTTTCAGATAGACCCTCAGGACCTGTGCCTCTCCTGTAAAATTACGCGTCCAAACACACCTCTATTAACCCATCGGCATTATTTCCCCCTCGCTCTTAAAATTAGTTTTCATACGCAAGTTTTATTTGTACCCACGTTTTCAACGTCCTAAAAAACTATCTCTGAAAGGGTATAAATTCGGCGTGATTCCTCCAATTTATAATATACAACTCGTCCACCCAGGCGATAAAGACAAGAGGTAAATAATGGTGAAATTCGGTTTCGGGTGTTTCGGCGTGTGAAATCAGCCGGCGTGACGTGTAGCCGATGGGGCCTGTTCCTGATTTTCGGGCGAAGCAGGTGGAGTTTCAGTGGCATTCTGGGGTTTGTCGGCGGTCCGGCCGGCCAATTCCGCCATCGCATCGCAGCGGATAACCTTGCCGTAAAATCCGTCCTCATCCAGGGTGTAAACCTTCAGGGCAGTGCTGGCAATCGCCCAGAGTTCGCCCCTGCGGCCAAGCTCGGTGAAACACATGCGGCGCATTTCGATATCCCTCTGGTCAGGCGAATTGGTTTGCTCAACAACGCCTGTTAAAAAGTTTCTGGCTAAAAGCTCCATACCGCCTGAAAGGTCTCTTTGACGCGGTTTCTCGCCAGCCGCAGGTTTTTCGGTGGAAGCATGTCCTGTTGCGAGCGGTTTCGGCGGAGCGATGATGGTCTCAATTGTTTCGTCGCGTGTCTGCCGCTCGATGCGTTTGGCGCGGGATTTGACCATTATGTATGTGCCTACGCCTGCGGCCAAAATAACTATCATCAGCAGTTGAATCCAGAATGTCGCCTCGTCCTCAACCGCCCCCATAACAATAACGGCAAGAAGCAATCTCACAATTCCTCACATGGTGAAAAGCCGATTAACTCTTTTGTTCGGTTCTGCGGGTAAGCTCTTTCATCGCCGCGCACTGAATGTCTTTGCCGTAGAGGTCTTTTTCATCGACAGCGTAAACAGTCATCGCGGCGCTGTCAATTTCGCTTTGCTGGTTGCGGCGGAGCACCTCATTGAAGCTTAGCCGGCGCATCGCGACGTCGTTTTTATCTTCCCCATCGGTGTTTTCGATTACGCCCAGCAGGAAGTCCATTTCGAGCAAATCCATACCGCCCGCCAGGTTCCGTGCGTTCCTTGTCTTTTTTTCCATCGTCACTTCTCCTGTGGTTTCTTCCGCCTGGCCCAGTTCGACAATCCTTGTCCCTGTGCTTTTGCGGACTTCAAATTTTCTATCTCCGATACCAAACGCCATCGTCATATCCTCCATTACATTGACTAACGCCGACTTTAATAATGACTACACTGATTTTCTACGCCCGGATTATACACCTGCGCCGGCAATCATACCAAACAAAATTTAACGAAAGATAGAACCCAGGACACAAGGCGGGCGGCGGGGTAAATAAACATGGTCGGCACAAAATGGTGTCGCGGAAAATGATGGCCCTTTCTCCTTTTTAACTAAAACAGTACAAGGAGCGAAAAAGGGTTATGTCCCTTTTTGACAAGAGAACCTACAAAGGCGCGTTTTTAAGGCCTGAATTTTCTAATTATCACCGCACCCAAGCCGAGCAATGTCGCATTATTCTGATGCGACGGTTCTGCCAAGTCGGCCGGACAACGCTGTGTAAACATCTCGCTGGAATGCTTGGTCCCAACCAGGCACCCACATACCATATTCCATCTCTGACAGCCATTGCGCTTCGCACTTAATTTCAACTTTAGTAGGAGCGGTTAGCTCAGGAAATTTAACGGTTATTCTTCCGCGATAGCGATTATATTGGCCGCCACTTATGCCATATATCCAACCTGTTCGCATATAACCGCTGCTCTTATCGATCATCTCTAAGTCATAGTCTTTTGCAATCGTGTCTACGCACTTTTGCCAAGCAATGTTAAAATCGTTTTTTATGTTTTCATTGAATTCTATAGTTTTCCACCCGGGGCTTGCCTTTACAAATGTGTTTGGTGCACCACATCCTGCCACCAACACCAGCATAAAAACTGTACCCAATAAGACCACCATCTGTCTGTTCATTTTTTATCTCCTTAAGTTAACCAAGTTAATCTTTATATTTATGCGTCCTGCGTCACATAACACAGTATGCTATTACCCGGCACCAAACCTGTTTTGGATAAAGTGACTCTACCACCAAGATACGCCACCCACAACAGGTTTTTTCTTAAAAAAATTCTTCCAACTTTTTGCATCGCAGAAAGAATTATGGTATTTTGACGGCGATGGATGCGTTGGAGTTTAATAGTGTGTGCAAAACGTTCGGGCAGGTCCGCGCGGTAGATAACCTGAGCGCGAAGATTCCGGCCGGGAGTATTTATGGTTTTCTTGGGCCTAACGGCGCGGGCAAGACCACGACTTTGCGGATGATAATGAACATTATCTGCCCGGATGCAGGCAGTATAAGCGTATTCGGCAAAAATTTGACCGAACAGGCCAAGAGTCATATTGGTTATATGCCCGAAGAGAGAGGTCTTTATCGAAAGATGACGGTCCGCGGGATACTCGCTTTCTTCGGCGCTCTCAAGGGATTGACTTCGAGCGAGCTTGGCCGAGTTGTCCCGTCGTGGCTGAAGCGAATCGAGCTGAGCGACCGGGCAAATAAGAAAGTCGAGGACCTTTCGCGGGGTATGCATCAGAAGCTGCAATTCGCGGCGACGATAATCAATGAGCCGGATTTGCTGATACTCGACGAGCCGTTTTCAGGGCTTGACCCGTTGAACCTGGATTTGATCAAGGGCATTATCCTTGATATGAGAGACAAAGGAAAAACCGTCATTTTTTCCACTCACGATATGCACGGGGCGGAGACACTTTGTGATTACATCCTGCTCATAAACAAGGGCAAAATCATCCTCGACGGCAAACTGGGCGATATCCGTTCGCAAAAAGCGTCCAACGCAGTTATTGTTGAGGTTGAGGGAGAAACCGGTTTTATAAAAACACTTCCTATGGTAACGAATGTCGTGCAGCAAAAAGATACACTGGAAATAACTCTTGAGAAAGGTGCTGACCCGCAGGAGCTGCTCAAAGCGATTGTGGGGAAGGTGCGCGTGCAAAAGTTCGAGGTGAAAAGACCAACGCTGCACGAGATTTTTGTTGAGCTTGTCGGAGCGAGCAATGCGTAAAACTTTTGAAATAGCCCGGCGAGAATACATTGATACCGTCAAGACAAAGACGTTTTTGATTAGTTTGCTGTTCACCCCTATTCTTATCGTCGGCATTGGCTTTTTTACGAGCAGAATTTCCCGGGCTGAGGGGGAGCGTCCTCCTGTAAGGGTAGTTGTAACGGACTTGACCACACAACTGGCGGGCGAAATAGAGACGATTATAAGTAAACGCAATCAGTCAAATCCCAAAAGGCAGATTATATTTGAGTCATTGCCGGCTAAGGATGATATCAACGCAGTCGAAGAACAAGGCAGAGAACAACTGCGTTCGGGTAAAACCGAGGCCTATATCGTTATTGACCAGAACATTATTGACGGCGCGGGCAGGACGCACGTCTATACCTACAAATCGAAACCAACTATGATGGACGCGACGTGGGCCATCGAGGAATTTATCCGTAATGCCGTAGTCGCGCAGAGGTGCAAGGTCCAGAATGTTTCTCAAAAGCTTCTCGATGATATTCGTAATGTTCCCGTCGAGCGGGTCGAGATTGGGGCCGGCGCCAACGAACAGCACGTGCAAAGCCAGAATCAGTCGATAATCAAAATGATGGTCCCGCTCTTTTTCATGTTTATGATATACATGGGAATCATCGGTATAGGCCAGCAGATGCTGAGCAGCGTAATCGAGGAGAAGAACTCGCGGATTATCGAGATGCTGCTTTCGGCGGTAAGCCCGTTTGAGCTTATGGCGGGCAAAATTCTGGGGCTGGGTGCGATAGGCCTGACAATTATTGGCCTGTGGACGGCGGTGTCTTATGGCCCGATTCTGTGGCAGGGCATCAGCGTGGATATCACCGGCAAGCTGCTGTTTTGCTTTGTGGTTTATTATATTCTCGGGTTCCTTTTCTTTAGCGCGCTGCTGGCGGCGATTGGCTCGGTTTGCAATACGCTCAAGGAAACGCAGGAGTTTATGAGGCCCGTCGTCTTAATCCTGATATTTCCGATGATAGCGTGGTTCAAGCTTGTTCAAAGTCCTGACGGCGTATTTGCCAGGGTGTTGTCGCTTGTTCCGCCCGTATCGCCTTTGGTGATGCCTTTGCGGATTTCCGCGGGTTCAAACGTCAGCAATTTTGAGATTCTCGCTTCGATTGCTCTGCTGGTCGGGGCGGTATTTTTAATGATGTGGCTTGCGGGCAAAATTTTCAGGACAGGCATCCTGATGTATGGCAAACGTCCCTCGCTGCGTGAGATATACCGCTGGCTGAGGGCTTCTTAAACCAATATCCCGCGAAAATGCAATTCCTCATTTATATTTGCTTAACCGTTACGTCGGGACCGCGGATGTAATTTGGTATCAGGGTAAGCGGGTCGGCAAATTCGCCGAGTTGGGCTTTATGCCAGCCAAGTTTGTGAACATTCGCGGCGGAGGGATTCCAAAACTTTTCATCAAGCACGAGAATATTTTTGTGAGCGAACTTATCTTTGTAAAAAACCAGGCCTTCGCCAGTCAGGGAAATGGTTCGACTTCGCTCACCACAGGTCGGCTTGTTGGAGAACTGGTCGATAAACGCTTCCGCGGTCATCAGGGAATCCGGCAAAATCTTTTGCCAGATTATGTCTTGTGTCTTTTCATAAACGGCAATAAAAAACTGGCCACGTTTGGCATCAAGGATTACACCGAGGCGTTTGGAGTTATCCTGATGGGTTACATTGGCGGCGATACAATCGAGGGTATCAACTGCGATGATTTTTGCGCCGTTAGCCAAGGCAAGTGTTTTAGCAAAAGTTACGGCTATGCGCAATCCTGTGAAGCTGCCTGGCCCTGCGGAGATATAGACGTGTTCGATTTGTTCCGGCTTTTTGTTGAATCTGCTTAATAAGTCCATAATAGCGGGGAAAATTTCTGCGCTGTGGCGCATCGGGCCGGAGAAACAGCTTTCAGAAAGGAGCTTGTCGCCCTGTGCGAGCGCGACCGAACCCAGCCGGCCGCTGGTCTCGATGGCCAGTATGAGAGGATTATCGAAATTGCCCATATTTGTCGCCACTATTGCGTTACGCCCTTAATTCGTAAGAATAATCAGATGAGATAATACCCTCCGGACAAACATTGGGCAACCCTTCCGGCAGACAGCAAATCAAAACTTATCCGGCTACGGTTCGGCGTCGCTGTCGCTTTTTGACAACATCAGCGCCTCCGCCGAGACAAGTTAAAAAAAACAGGCCCGGAGGTTATTCTCCGAGCCTGAAATTCATCAAGAACACTTGTTTTTCACTAAGACCGTCTCATTACTTAATGATGGCGGAATATCGTGAAATTATTTCTTGTCGTTAGCGTCCGCTGATTTGTTCGGGTCTTTGTCGCAGCCCTTTTTCCCAGTTTCAACTGCGCAAAGCTTGGTCTTGTTCGGCTCCGCCGGCTTATTTACATCGTTTGCATCAGCATTTTTAGCGAATGTGCCGAAATCGCTTGCGCTGATGATGGTGGCCTTGTTCGGCTCTGCGGGCTTATTGGGCTCTGCGGGCTTGTTGGCATCGTTCGGGTCTTTCTTGTGATGATGACCCTTGCCTTTTCCTTTTTCACCCTCTTCGGCG
>Ga0187866_1000067_pt1 | contig 132714 bp, 139 predicted proteins | sample June2016WEW_11_1_3_FD_133013 | JGI IMG/M metagenome (GOLD analysis project Ga0187866, IMG submission 133013) | Peatland microbial communities from SPRUCE experiment site at the Marcell Experimental Forest, Minnesota, USA - June2016WEW_11_150 | ecosystem: Environmental > Terrestrial > Soil >... | reverse complement strand
TGATATTGCTTGGGAATTAAACAATCGTCCACGAAAAATATTGGGCTTTCAAACACCTTGTGAGGTCTTGGAGGGTGAATATAACAAATTAAATAATGTTGCATTGAGTTCTTGAATACAGCAGGGTTGACTTTTCTTTAAAATTATTGTATAATGTTTTAATAATATCAAATCGCACGTTAATAAGGGAGGGGAAATCGTTAGGGAAAAGATAAGGAGGGTTTTTCATACTCAAGATCTTCTCCCTGCCGTAAATCCAAAAATAAAAAAACAAAAACAAAACGCGAAAAGTACCTCAAAAAAAGCAAGCTAACGGCAGGAAAAACGGGTAGGGTAATGCAGTCCTTATGACAAACAAATGTTTGTGGTAGGGACAAAGCCAATTACTTTGCCCTTATCACAAAGGCGCGAGGATCGGTCAATATTAAAATAATTATAGGCCGCAATCCATCGCGCCTTTTTTGTTGACAAAAAAGTGCTTTTATGCTAAATTATAGTCAGGGCTATCCGTTGCTTCATTACCACGTTTCTACAGTTTCTCCAGTTACCACTTGTAGGGCAGGGAAGATTTCCTTGCCCTTTTCTCATGTCTAAATTTTGTTACAATATGACTTGTCATGTCTACTATATTTAATGGTCTAAACCCAGAACAAATTAAGGCGGTTAAAACGACGGAAGGGCCAGTGCTTATCCTCGCGGGTGCTGGCTCTGGCAAGACTAAGGCGCTGACACATCGAGTGGCATATTTAATCAAAGAAAAAAATGTTTCGCCATACAATGTTTTAATTGCTACCTTTACTAATAAAGCGGCTCAAGAAATGATTGGCCGAATCCAGAAGTTGCTTGGGCCGAACGCTTTTGGTACAGCAAATCAAAAATTGCTTCCGTGGGCGGGGACATTTCATAGCGTTTGCGTCAAAATTCTGCGTAAAGAAATCACCGCCTTGGACTATCGCCGGTTTTTTACTATCTACGACGAAGACGATTCGCTCTCGGCGATCAAGCACGTCATGGACTCTTTAGAGCTTGATAAAAAACAATACAATCCTCGAACGATCAAAAATTTTATTTCCGGGGCCAAAAACGAGCTCATTAACCCGGTCGGCTACAAACGCTACGCCCAGGGTTATTTCGGCGAAATTATTCAAAAAGTCTATGAGCGTTATCAAAAAGATCTCAAAGTGGCTAATGCTTTGGATTTCGACGATATCATTATGAAAACGGTCGAACTTTTCCAAAAGTTTCCCGAAGCGCTCCGGCGTTGGCAAAGTTTATTTAAATATATTTTAGTTGACGAATATCAAGACACCAACCACGCCCAATATGTTTTAATTAAACTTTTGGCCGAACGCCATCAAAATCTTTTTGTTATTGGTGACGATTTTCAATCAATTTATTCTTTCCGTGGCGCTAACTTCCGCAACATTTTGGACTTCGAAAAAGACTATCCGAAAGCAAAAGTTATCAAAATGGAACAGAATTATCGCTCGACAAAAAATATCCTTAATGTCGCCCAACAGGTTATTGAAAAAAATGTTTTAAGATCGGAGAAAAGTCTTTGGACGAAAAATGAAGATGGACTGCCGGCGACCGTCTACCAAGCAGCCAACGATATTGAGGAAGTAGAATTTATATTAGATGAAATAAATGCTTTAAAGCATATCGGCTCTTACAATGATTTTGTTGTTTTGTACCGCACTAATGCTCAGTCACGCATTTTAGAAGAAATCCTACTCCAGCGTTCGATGCCGTACCGCCTTGTCGGGGCTTTGCGGTTTTACGAGCGAAAAGAAATCAAAGATATTTTAGCCTACCTAAAACTTATTGCTAATCCGGACGATAGGGTTTCGCTGAAACGAATTATTAATGTACCACCGAGAGGGATTGGGGATAAATCTCAAAATGCAAATCTCAAATCTCAAAATGAAAATCCCAAAATTCAAAAATTTAATGAGATGGTCACGAAGTTAAGAGAAAGTGTCAAAGACTTTAAAGTAGCGCGGTTAATTGATTCAGTCGCTTTTAAAACCAGCTATAAAGATTGGATTTTAGATGGAACTGAAGAAGGGGAGATGCGCTGGGAAAACATTGAAGAATTAAAATCAGTCGCCGCTCAATCGGAAAATCTGGAGGATTTCTTGGAAAAAGTTTCACTCATTTCCGATATTGATAATTATGATCCTTCCGCCGAGGCGGTGACACTGATGACTTTACATAACGCTAAAGGTTTGGAGTTTCCGGTGGTTTTTATGGTTGGAATGGAGGAGGGGCTATTCCCCCATGCCCGTTCGTTTATGGATCCGTCCGAGCTCGAAGAAGAACGCCGGCTTTGCTATGTCGGCATGACGCGGGCCTGTAAACGGCTCTATCTTTCCTGGGCGGAAAATCGGATGATTTACGGCACGGTTTCCCGAAGCCAACCCTCGCGATTCCTGGGCGATATTCCCGAAGACTTGATTGAAAGAATCTAACGCGATAGTATCTAAATTACGGAGGAGCTATTTTAACTCAAATTTTATTGATACTCTGGTTTATTCATGTCAGTATCCATCCAATTGTGCCGCTCGTTTCAGGCGTGCAAGCTGGCTCTGATCTGAATCATCCGACGGAAATTTATTACGGCGCGCCGGCTTTTCAGAGTGCTAACGAGATGTTGGCTAATCTTGGGGTGACGGTTTTTCCCGAAGATAAGTTTAACGTTTTTCCTGATCCGGCCCTTGGCGTCGGAAGCCAGTTGACAATTATCCGCGCTACGCCGGTCGTTGTCAATGACGCCGGCCACATCACAACTTATCGGACTTGGCAGAAAGATATTCAAGGGCTTTTAGCGGAAAATAACATCGGACTTTTAGGTGAAGACACGGCAGACCCAGCTATCACTACGCCTATCACGCCGGATCTGACGGTGACGATTACCCGCGTGGCCGAAGTTGAGGTCACCGAAACGGAAAGTATCGCTTATCAAACGGTTAAAAAAAATGATCCGACGATGGAAAAAAATCAAACTCGCGTCGAGCAGCAAGGTCAAAACGGCCAAAAGCAAAATACTTATACCGTCAAAAGAGTTAACGGTGTCGATGTCTCAAAAACGCTTACCTCCAGCACGGTCGTCAAACAACCGGTTAATAAAATTGTTGATGTCGGGACAAAAATCGTTGTCTATGCCAGCGGCAAAGCTTCTTACGATTCATATCAAAAACCGCTGACCGGTTCTAATAATTCGATTAAACCGGGCACCAAAGTGACGGTCGTTAATTTAAATAATGGTAGAGAGGTAACAGTGACGATTATCGGTGGCGGTGTCGGTACTTCGGCCGTGATTGATCTTTCACTGGATGCTTTCCAAGCGCTTGGTGGCACGATCGGGATGGGCATTTTGCAAAATGTCCAGGTTGATAAATATTATCCGCCATTAAATATATGAAACCTAAAAAATATCTCGGACAATATTTTTTAAAGAACCTGGGAGTGTTGCCGCTGATTATTAAGGCGGCGGAATTATCGAAAGACGACATTGTTTTAGAAATCGGTCCCGGCACCGGCATTCTCACCGAAGAACTGACTAAACATGCGAAAGAAGTTTACGCCGTCGAAAAAGATTTCGAGTTGATTGAATTGCTGAAAAAAAACGTCAAGGCGAAAAATTTAAAAATCATTCACCAGGATGCTTTGTTTTTCAGCCCCGAGTTCATCGGCCCGTACAAAGTTATTGCTAATATTCCTTACAGCATCACTTCACCATTAATTAGAAAATTCATTGAAAATAGCCCGCGGCCGAAACTTTTGGTTTTGATGGTTCAAAAGGAAGTCGCTGAGCGAATCACCGCTAAAGCGGGCGAATCGGCGCGGGGGTTATTAACTATAATAGTAGAGTTTTATGCGACGGCAGAAATTGTCGCTCAAGTTCCCCGCGACGATTTTTACCCGGTGCCGGCCGTCGACAGTGCAGTGATTAAAATCGTGCCCAAAGAAAAACTTCCCGATAGCGAACCCAAACAATTTTTCGCCATCGTCAAAGCCGGATTTGCGGCCAAGCGCCAGCAAATTCATAATTCGCTGGCGGCGACTTTGCGACTGCCGAAAGACCAAGTTCGCGATATTTTGAAACGTTCAAGTATCGATCCGATTAAACGCGCCGAAGATCTGACGCTCGATGATTGGATTAATTTAACCAAGACCTTTAAGAGTACTATTTAATTAAGTTTTAAGTTGCCCACATTATACCTTGCAACCGGTCGGAATTCAAGAGTATACTTGAATAGGATAATTATGAAATTGTTTTTATCATTAAAGAGAGCTATTTGGTCGGCGGTTATTTCCTTGCTGTTGGTCATTTACGCCATGAATTTTGTCTTGCGAAATGTTAACATTCTTGCCGAGAGAACACTCAGTCGGCAGATTTTTGATTATATTCTCAACTTTTTGATATTCTTCGTCGTTATTTATCTTTTGGTATTTATTATCGCAATTATAATTTAAGGCCTTTAGAAAGGAATAATATGAAAGGTATGCACAAACATGGGGTATCGAGCGCGGTTTATGGGCTGGGATTCATTGGTGCGGCCGTTTATTTTATCGGCCAAGCGACGAGTTTTGGCATGGGCGTGGTCGGATTTTTGAAAGCCCTTGTCTGGCCGGTATTCTTGGTCTACCAAGCTTTCCACTTTTTGGCCAAGTAAACAATATCAATATGAGTTAGTATGAAAAAGAACATCTTAATTTTAATATTGGTTCTTGTTGTAGTTTTAATTGTTTTGGGAATATATGAATTTTTTATGCTCCGAAAAGCCCACAGTACATTTGATAATTATTACGCTTTTCGCGGCTGTAAAGAGCTTATTAGTAAGACCAGTGATTATGGCTACTGTAAAGTAAAGTCTGGTCAAACGATCAAGATTGTAAAATATCAGGGTAAGTGGTATCTCGACGGCGATTTGCCCAGTGGATTTTTGAGTTGGTAAAACAACTAAAATAATTTCTAAGTCGTGATATACCGCGAGGCGTTATGAAAAAATTAGGTCTTATATTCTTAGGATTTATCTCAACTTTTGTTTTTATATATTTATTTTATTATCTTTTTGGAAACGTTTGGCAAATAAATAACAATCTTTCAGTTGGTATACCTTTAATGCTCTCGTTTTATTTTTGGGGAGGATTTTTTCTATTTAAAACGAATTGGCAAAAAGCCATCGGAATTATTTCTTACACCTTGGGAGTACTCTTTAATTTTGTAATACTTGCTTCGCCCTACAATTCTCAAAAAGAATTTATTTCTACCCGCATTTTTATTTTGTTTGGTTGGGCGGCGGGGATTTTTTTAATCTGCCGTAAAAGTTGGACCTCGCGAATTTTTGGTATTTTGGTGATATTATTAACACTTCCTTTCGCGGTTTTGGGTTCGATTTTTATGTACGGAAAACTTCATCCTTAAATCTAAGAAGGATCTGACCAGGAGAGAAAGCGCTAAAGAAATAAAATTCTTTTGGAACTCGAAATCTCCTGCTATACTAAAAATATGGCGAAGAAAGAAATTTTTGAAAGCAAAGACGAACTCAAAAAAACCTTGCCGGTTGATAGTCTAAGTATTGGAAAAGCACTCGGTGAAGAAATTATTGTTGAGCCATCAAAAACCGTTGCTCAGGCGGTCAAAACGACCGTTGAAGTGGAAAAAGGTGGCCTTAAAGTAGTTAAAAAAGCGGCTGTGTCACCGGTCAACACGGTCAAGCATTTTTGGTATGGACTGGGGCCGGGGCTGACAACCGGTGCCGCCGACGACGACCCCTCCGGCGTGGCGACTTATTCGCAACAAGGCGCCAAATATGGTTTTCAATTGCTGTGGCTCGCGCCACTGACTTTTCCGCTGATGGCTGTCGTTCAAGAAATGTGCGCGCGGATTGGGCTCGCGACCGGCCGCGGGCTGGCTTACAATATTAAGAAGCACTTTCCCAAAACGCTAGCTTATTCGGTGGCGATTTTGGTGTTGCTCGCTAACTCGTTTAATATCGGCGCTGATTTAGGTGGCATGGCCAAAGCCACTCAGCTGCTGGGATCATTCTTACCTTTTTGGTTTTTAGTTATCGGCTTTGTGGCTTTGTCTTTAATTTTGCAAATCTTTATTTCGTATGAAAAATACGCCAAATATCTTAAATATTTGGCCTTGACTTTACTGGTTTATGTCGTGACGGCTTTTACGATCAAAGGATTTCCGTGGCTTACGGTCTTAAAGCACACCGTGATTCCTTCACTTTCATGGAGCAAAAGCCAAATCATTTTAATTACCGGCATTTTGGGCACGACGATTTCACCCTATTTATTTTTTTGGCAGACTTCTCAAGAAGTTGAAGAGGAAATTTCCGAGGGCAAGGAAACGATTGCTGCGCGGCAGCAGGTGGCCTCTCAAGAAATTAAAAAAATGCGCTTGGATGTTTGGGTAGGGATGTTTTTTTCGAATTTGGTGATGTTTTTTATTGTTGCCGTTTGCGGGGCAACTTTGTTTGCGCACGGGATTACCAATATCGGTTCGGCCGCTGATGCCGCGGCGGCACTTAAACCTCTCGCTGGTAATTACGCTTCTCTCTTGTTTGCCGTGGGCATTATCGCCACTGGTCTATTGGGAATTCCGGTTTTGGCCGGCTCGGCTTCTTACGCCACGAGCGAAAGTTTCGGCTGGCGCGAAGGCCTTAATTTGCGCTTGCGCCAGGCCGTGTATTTTTACGGCGTCATTATTCTTTCGATGGGTATCGGTCTCTTGTTAAATTTTGTTCACCTCGACCCGATTAAAGCTCTCATCTACGCCGCTGTCGCCAACGGTCTAGTGGCGCCGATTATTTTGGTTTTAATCTCGATTATTTCTTCAAATAAGAGTATAATGAACTCTCATCACAACTCGCGCTTGACCGCCACGATTGGTTGGTTGGCGGCGGGCTTGATGATTATTACAGCGATTGCGACAATTTATGCATTCTTTTAAAAAATTATAAATTGTAAAATTCATTATGTTGTTTATTGTTGCTACCCCTATCGGAAATTTAGAGGATATTACTTTGCGGGCTTTGCGTCTTTTGCGCGAGGTAGATTTGATTGCTTGCGAAGACACCCGGCGGACAGCAATCTTACTGCAATACTACGATATTAAAAAACCCTTGATTTCGTTTCATCAGCACTCACGCTTGCAAAAAATTGATTACTTAATCGATCAACTAAAATCCGGCCAAAATATCGCCCTTGTTACTGATGCCGGTACGCCTGGGATTGCCGATCCGGGCGGCGTCTTGATTGCCGAGGCGCTAAAGCATAAAATTGAAGTAGAGGCTGTTCCCGGGCCGGACGCGGCAACTTTGTTGCTCTCACAAAGCGGGATTTTAACGGATAAATATTTATTTTTAGGGTTTTTGCCCAAGAAAAAAGGCCGTCAGACCTTGTTTAAAACGATTAAGAATTTTGAGTATCCGATCGTCATTTTCGAATCGCCACATCGAATCAAAAAAACCTTAATGGATATTAAAGAAAATTTGGGTGATCGCCAGGTCATTGTCGGCCGAGAATTGACCAAAAAATTTGAGGAAATCCTTCGCGGTAAAGTATCGTCAATCCAACCAAAAATTAAAGAGCAGGGAGAATTCGTGATATTGATACGCTAAGCATTTAATACGAAATAGATACAAATATACGAAAAAAATGAATAATACTCAACCGAAACCATCAACGAATATTAAAGATGTTTTTTATATTACCACGGCGATTGATTATACGACGTCAGCGCCGCACATCGGCCACGCTTATGAGAAAATCGCCGCCGATATTTTGGCGCGCTATTGGCGTAAACACGGCCGCGACGTTTTCTTTTTGACCGGCACGGACGAGCATGGGCAAAAGATTGCGCAAGAAGCCGAAAGTCGGGGCTTACCACCTAAAGCATTTGTGGACGAAGTTTCTCTTCGATACCAAGCAGCGTGGTCGGCTTTAGAAATCAAGTATGATAATTTTGTTCGAACGACCGACCCCGCCCACGAAAAATACGTTCAGGATTTTGTAGGGAAACTTCATGACTTAGGCGAAATCTATAAGGACCGTTATCAAGGGCTTTACTGTGTCGCTTGTGAAGAATATAAAATGCCTAATGAATTATTGGAAGGCAATCTTTGCCCGATTCATAAAACGGCTTGCCAAGCCGTTTATGAAGACGTCTATTTTTTTAAACTTTCCAAATATCAAAAACAAATTATTGAAATTATTGAAAGTGGTAAAATTGAGGTTATGCCCGTGGCGCGGAAAAATGAAATTTTAAGTTTTTTGAAAAAGCCTTTGCAAGACCTGGCGATTTCCCGCAGCAAAGTGCCGTGGGGAATTACGGTGCCTTGGGATAAAACGCAGACAATTTATGTTTGGGTTGACGCTTTGTTAAATTATATCACTGGTTCACGCGGCAATTGGCCGCCGTATTTGCAAATGATTGGCGGTGAAATCTCGCGTTTTCACTGTGTCATTTGGCCGGCGCTCCTTTTGGCCACCGGTTTTGAGCTACCAAAAAAAATATTTATTCACGGCATGCTGACTGTCAATGGCGAAAAAATGTCCAAAACTCAAGGCAATGTTATTGATCCATTAGAAGTGGTTAAAACCTATGGTGTCGATCCGTTGCGATATTTTCTTTTTCGCGAGATTCCGTTCGGCCAAGATGGCGATTTTTCGATCGAACGGCTTGAGCAAAGGTACCGACACGATCTGGCCAATGATTTAGGAAATTTAGTTCAGCGGGTCATTACAATGGCTAATAAATACAATATTAAATGGCAATATCAGCTCGAGGTGAAACTCTCTCATGAAATTGATCGGGCGATTGAAAACTTAGAATTTAACAAAGCCTTAGATTTGATCTGGAAAATCATTACCGCCGAAAATCAAAAAATTGATTTGGAAAAACCTTGGGCATTAGCCAAGCAAAATCCTCAAAAATTAAATGAAGTTATTAGTCAACTTTTGGCATCACTCGCTCAGATTACATATCTTATTGATCCATTTATGCCCGAAACTGCCTGGTCAATCACCGAGCAGTTAAAAAGCAGAAAGCCGTACGTGATTTTTCCCAGGAAAAGGTGATATGTTAGACGTGTAACTTGTAACGTCTAAAGGAGGGTTGTGTTTGCTTTTATTTCGGCTATATCTTCGGCGACTAATACAATTATCGATAAAGTGATTCTCACACGGCGGCGGATGGAAATCCGAGTTTTCATCCCCGTTCTTTTTATGTTTTTAATGCTTTTGACGGGTCTCTTCGTGCCCTCTTTGGGTAAAGTTTCCAGTCTCTCGCTTGAACCGAAATATTTATTGGCCTTTTTAGGAATGCTCGTGGCCGCTGCCGTTTGGAATATTTTTTACTATCTTGGCGCTCAGAAAGAAAAGGTTCAGGAGTTTGAGCTGATTATGATGTTCCAGCCCTTGTTTACCATCTTTTTGGCGGCCATTTTGATTGAGCGAAATATCAACGCCCACGTTTTTATTGCTTCGGTTTTAGCGGCCATCGCGCTTATCATCGCGCACTTAAAGAAAAAGCATTTTGAATTCGATCAATATTCTTGGGGTTTGATTCTGGCCGTGGTTTTTATGTCCGTGGAGATTATTTTGCAAAAAATCTTGCTCGAAGCTTATTCACCGGTGGCTTTATACTTTCTTAGAACCCTAGTTCTTTTTGTCTTTTTTTACTTTTTTTATCGTCCGCGGGTCGAGCAAATCAGTTCGACTAATACTTGGCTGATTTTATCGAGTTCGGCTCTTGGAGTTGTTCAAATGGTGACTAAATTTTATGGCTTTGAAAAATATGGCGTCATTTACACTTCGTTAATCTTAATTTTGGCACCAATTTTGGTTTATATGCTCTCGAAGGTAACTTTACATGAAAAATTAAAGTTTCGAACCGTGGCTTGCGCGGTTGTAATTTTAGGCTGCATTGTGTATGCTACGACCTTGGGAAAATAATTTCAAATGTGAATTTTAAATTTTGAATTATGTTTATCGACACTCACGCGCATTTAAACTTTGAAAAGTTCAAAGATGATTACAAAGAAGCGATTGATCGTGCTTTTAACGCTGATGTACGAGCCATTATTAACGTTGGCTCGAATTTAGAAACATCGAAAAAAGCAATCGAGATCACTGGTGAATATCCGAGCGGCCTTTATGCCTCAATTGGTCTTCATCCGATTCATGTTAAAGAAGAAGACTTCGAGATATCGGAGTATGAAAAAATCGTTAAAAATTCCAAAGTCGTAGCGGTTGGAGAAACAGGCTTGGATTATTATGATCACCAGAGCGCGGAAGCGCAAAAAGAACTTTTTCGTAGACACTTAAATTTAGCCCAAAAATTTGCCAAACCCCTGATTTTGCATTCGCGCGATGCTTCGGACGACGTTTTGTCAGTTTTGATGGAAGAAAAAAACGATCTAATGGGCGTGATGCACTGTTTTCAAGGGAATTGGAATTTTGCTAAAGTTGTTTTGGATTTGGGTCTCTATATTTCATTTACGGGATTAATTACTTTTTCGAAAAACTCTGAAACGATGGAAGTCATCGAAAACGTGCCTTTAGACAGGCTAATGATTGAAACCGATTGTCCCTATATGAGTCCAGAACCATATCGTGGGCGAAGAAATGAACCGGCTTTTGTGGTTGAAATTGCCAAAAAAATTGCGGAGATAAAAAAACTTCCTCTCTTAAAAGTGGCTGAACAAACTTCAAAAAACGCCGAAAAATTATTTAAATTTTAAAGCCGAATAAAATTACGTCTGGGTCAAGGATAAATGACAAAAAGATGAAGCGATGATAGGATGGGAGTATGGAAAAGTCGAAGCACTCCAACGCGAAAAGGTCTTTCTCTAAGCTGGCACTGGTTTTAATTTTGATTGTTCTTTTTATATTTTTCTGGGCCGGCGGCACGGCTTACTGGCTTTTTTTGAAAGCCAAAACGGTCGCTCACACGGCCTTGAATGTTTCTAAAAACCCAGTGACCGTGCCCACCGTGGAACCGACTTCCACGCAAATGGCGATGCCCGCTTTTGACGTGGCCGGCGAGGACTTGACAGTGGCGCCGCGATATCCGAATTCGATTCGAACAAGCTATTATCTTTCAGATGATCAAAACTTTGTCACCGATGAATATATGGCGCCGGCCGGTTCCAGTTTAATTACCGATTATTATAAAAAAATACTTGAAAGTGGCGGTTGGGTTTTAGAAAGTAGTGATCAAAGAACTTTTCAATTTTTAAGAGATTCGGATGAGTTGACGCTGCTGGTTGAATCTGAAAATAATAATTTGACTTTGTACTCTTTAAGCTGGACAAAAACCCCGGTGCAGTAAGTTTGAATTTTTTATTGACGATTTTAAGAAAAAGTGCTATATTTCACCTAGCGCTGCAGTATTTAACCGGTAGTTTCTACTGGTCACCAATTCCGAGGAGGATGACGGCAATGCTGATGGACCCTTTCGATACTTTTCGCTCGGTCGACAAGCTCTTCCCGAGGAGTTCGCGATCGGATGAGCCATGGCAACCGCGGGATAGCCGGCGCGAGTCTCACGCCGGTTTCGAGCTTTTCCACGACGGGGGTTATTCGTTCCGGTTCAACGAACGGGCGCCCTACGGTGTGATGTTCGCGATTGCTCGGTCGCATCCCGACCTGGTGACTCTCGAGCCGCTCGATCATAATATCGGGATCTACCGGGTCAAACAAGGGTACATCGAATGGAATGGCAGCAGATTCTACTTCTACTACGAAGGAGACGAGCGAGAGCTCGTGCTCGATGACTTCATGATTTCTTGGGTCAAGGACGCCGACGGGCGCGAACTCTGGCTGAACGCCGCGCCGACGACGACTACGCCAGAACAGGAACCGGCCATTGAGGCTGTCGAGACGGGGATCGAGCTTAACCCAACTGATTTTCCCCAACTCCAGGTTGTTAAGGGCATTCGTATCTACGTAATGCCCAACGGCCTCATCAAGACTCAGAGCGGCCCTCTCAAGACAGCGGACGGACTGTCTATCAAAGTCAGAGTGATCAACCGCGCGATGCGTAAGCGGCTTAAGCCCGGGGGTACCTACGTTTTCGACCCGCCGCTTTGGGCGCCGCATCTGGAAGATCTCAAGCGCGGTGTCGGCCGGTTGGTGGCGGTGGATTCCTGCCGCTATCTCCGATTCGATCATGATTCCGAGCGGCATATCCTTGCGGTGAGACAAAACGGCGAGGAGATTGTTCTCGCCGCCTTCATCGCTCAACCCCCAAAGCAAGCAAGGGGTTAACCGGTACGTATCAGATCCAGTGGACGCAATGACCCGGGCAGGAGTCCTGCCCGGGTCATTTAATTTACCCTGAGTAAGGTTGAAAGATTTGACAAAAAGGTATATAGAATGTAATATACAATTGATAAATAAAAAATTAAAGATCAAAAAGAGCAAAAGAAAGATGAACAAAACTATTAACGTCAATGAGCTGCAATCAAAAATTTCCAAAGTCATCCGCGAAACGGAAAGCGGTGACGTTTTTGAAGTGATGCGCTATAGCGAGCCCGTCGCGGTGGTTTTATCGTATCAAGATTATCTTAAACTTCAGGGAAACTGCCGAAAATGCGTCGAGGATTTAAGAAAGTTGGCCAAATGAAAGTCTACTTAGATTATGCCGCGACGACGCCGGTCAAAAAAGAAGTTTTGGAAGTGATGCTTAAGTATTTCAAAAATGAGTTTGGTAATCCTTCAAGTATTCATTCTTTTGGACGAGAGGCGAAAAAGGCGATTGAAGATAGCCGTGCAACAATGGCCGGTTTTTTGGGGGCAAGTCCATTAGAAATAATTTTCACGGGATCTGGCTCGGAGTCGGATAATTTGGCGATCAAAGGACTGATATACAGACTCAGTACATCATCTCAAAACCGATCTCGCCTACACATTATCACTTCTCAGATCGAACATCATGCCGTTTTACACAGCTGCCAAAAGCTTGAAAAAATGGGACTGGCCGAGGTGACCTATGTAAAACCTAACACTGATGGTATTATCGAAACCGAAAAAGTTAAAAAAGCGATACGACTAAATACAGTATTGGTTTCAGTGATGTATGCGAACAATGAAATTGGCGCCATTCAACCGATTCGTGAAATCGGTAAAATGATTGAAAAAGAAAATAAAAGTCGCAAACAACGAATTTATTTTCACACCGATGCAGTTCAAGCGGCCGAGTTTTTGCCGATGAACGTCGATTTTTTACATGTTAATATGCTGACAATTGCTGGTCATAAAATTGGGGCACCGAAAGGGGTTGGCGTTTTGTATGTTCGTAAAGGTACACCACTTGCTTCGATTATTGATGGTGGTGAGCAAGAACGCGGACTTCGAGCCGGCACGGAAAATACCGCTTTTATTACTGGGCTCGGGAAAGCCGTTGAGATAATTCAAAAATCAAAAATTAAATCTCAAAATAACAACTCCAAATTGCAAAATTTGAGAGATTATTTCGTGGACCGGATCGTTAAAGAAATTCCTGAAATTTATCTAAATGGTTCAAAAGAATCCCGTACCCCGAACAATGCAAATTTATATTTTAAAAATATTGAAGGCGAGTCAATTGTGTTAGCGCTGGACCTTGAAGGTGTCGCTTGCTCCACCGGCTCAGCTTGCACTTCGCAGAGTTTAGAACCGTCGCATGTGATTATGGCAATCTTCGATGACCCAATGCGTGCCGCCGGTTCAGTGCGGTTTTCGTTTGGTCAAGAAACAACCAAGGCCGAATTGGATTTTTCAATTTCAAAAATTAAAGAAGTCGTTAAGAGATTAAGGGCAATCAGCCCGTATAATTAAGGAGAAAAAATGAGTATCGATAGTTTGTATAATAAAAAGGTGACCGATTATTTCTTGCACCCGCGCAATATGGGCGCGATTAAAAATCCTTCCGGGGTGGGCCGAGTCGGCAACCCGGTTTGTGGTGATGTTATGGAACTTTACATCAAAATCTCCCCAAAAAATAGTGAGGATGTTATCAGCGATGCGAAGTTTAAAACCTTTGGTTGCGGCGCGGCGATTGCCAGTTCTTCGATAATGACAGAAATGATTAAGGGGAAAACGGTCAAAGAAGCTTTAAAGACCGGCAATTTAGCCGTCGCCGAAGCTTTAGGCGGTTTGCCGCCGGTTAAGCGCCATTGCTCGGTTTTGGCTCACGAAGCTTTAGAAAAAGCTATCGCCGATTGGAAAACAAAGAAGAAACGAGTAAAATAAATTTAGAAGGATCTTAGATTCAATATCTTGAATCTCCCAATTTTGAGATTTAAATTTTAAATTTGAAACATGTTTACTTGGATTGATTTAATTGTCGTTTTAATTGTGGCGATTTATGTGGTGGACGGCTATCGCCAAGGTTTTGTCAAACAAACTTTTGATCTTTTGGGAATCGTTCTCTCTTTTTTGGTGGCCTTAAAATTTTATCCGGTCATGGGAACACTGCTCGGAAACTGGGGATTGGGACCCAACCTTACCCAACCGATCGGTTTTTTTATTTTGTGGACTTTGGTCCAAATTATTTTTTATTTAATTGGTTTTTTTATTTTTCGACATTTTCCCGATCAAATTCAAAGTAGCGGCACAAATAAATCTTTTGGTCTTTTGATTGGCGCGCTCAAAGGGACATTGATTGTCTCGATTTTTTTAATTCTGGTGATGGTTTTGCCGGTGGGCAATAAGACTAAGGAAATGCTTTCTTCCTCATTTTTAACTGGGCATTTAATTAAAGCGACCGCTTCGATCGAAAGCCGAGTTAACACCGCTCTCTGGCAAATGAATAATAGTTTAGGATTTATCGGCGAAGTTCCTCAAAACGGGGCCGTCAGTAACTTGGGTTTTAAAACCGACAATTACCAGATTGATGCCGCCGCCGAAAAGCAAATGGTCAGCGATATCAACAGCGCCAGAACCCAGGCTGGATTAAAACCACTGACGGAAGATTTGCTTTTGAGAAATGTGGCGCGTGGTCACGCGATTGATATGGTGATGAAAGGATATTTTTCGCACAATGATTTGCAAGGCGTAACGCCTTCTGACCGTTTAACACTGGCCGGCGCGCAATTTCGAGTTGACGGCGAAAATTTGGCCTTGGCTCCCACGGAGGATTTGGCCATGATTGGTTTAATGAATTCGCTTGAACATCGCCAAAATATTTTAGATCCAGCGTTTAATCGCGTCGGGGTGGGTGTTCTTGACCTCGGCAGTTATGGTAAAATGTTTACTCAAGTCTTTACCGATTAGAGTAGGAAAAAGATGGAACTTTCAGGGAAAATCGTCGCTCAAAAAATCCAGGCGGAATTAAAAAAAGAAATTCAAAATCTTAAAGAACAGGGGACTATCCCCTCCTTGGCGGTAATTTTAGTGGGTGAAAATCCGGTCAGTCTCACTTATGTTCGAGCCAAAGAAGCAGTGGCGGAAAAGCTGGGCGTTGATTTTCGATTATTTCACTTTGCGACAAATGCCCGTGAAAACCAAGTTTTAGATTTAGTTAATGAACTAAACAATAACAACCGATTTAATGGTATCGTTGTTCAGCTGCCGGTACCGGCAAAAATTGACGCGGAAGAAATTATTCAAGCCGTTGACCCGAAAAAAGATATTGATGGGCTTCAAGGTCAAATAACGCCGCCCGCCGCGGGGGCGATTATCGAATTAATGAAGTATTATCATTTAAGCTGGGAGGGCGATATCGTTCTGATTGGTCATGGCCGGCTGGTCGGTGAGCCCCTCGAAAAAATTTTGGTCAAACAGGGCTTAAAACCCCGAATCTTCGACGCCCAATCACCTGAGATTAAACATGAAACGTTAAAAGCGAAAATATTGGTGGCGGCCACTGGTGTGCCGGGCTTAATCAAGCCAGAGATGGTTTCAAGCGATGCGATTGTTCTTGACGCCGGCACGGCTGAAAGTGAGGGAGAAGTCAAAGGTGATGTTGAGCCAGCCGTCTATTTTAAAGTCAAAGCTTACTCGCCTGTCCCCGGCGGCATCGGCCCGGTGACGGTGGCGATGCTCATGAAAAACCTTGTCGAAGCGGCCAAGAAGCCGATCCTGAAATAGAAGTTAACTTTATTAGTTCTCAGTAATGTGCTAAAATGGCTCTACAATGAAAAGAAAATCCAGAGTTATTGTGGCCATGAGTGGCGGCGTGGATTCGTCGGTGGCGGCGGCCCTTTTGAAAAAGCAGGGCTACGAGGTGATTGGTATTTTTATGAAACTTTGGTCCGAAGAAGCCTCTCGGACGGATTTGATACGCGAAAATATCTGTTGCTCGGCTGAGGCGGCCGCGGCGGCTCGGGGAGTGGCAAACAAGCTCGGGATTCCCTTTTATGTGATTAATTTAAGAAAAGAGTTTAAAGAAACGGTGGTTGATGATTACATTCGAGAGTACGAGGCCGGCCGGACGCCAAACCCCTGTGTGATTTGCAATCGCGATATCAAGGGCGAAATTTTAATACGAAGAGTTCTTGGGCTTGAAGGTGACTTTTTGGCCACTGGACACTATGCCCGCTTAAAAATGGGAGAAATCAAAAATCAAAAATCAAATATTAAACATAAGAAATACTATTTATATCAAGGTAAGGATTTGAATAAAGATCAGACTTACTTTCTTTGGACGTTGACACAGGAAAAATTATCAAAAATGCTTTTTCCAGTGGGCGATCTAATCAAGCCGCAAGTCCGGACCATCGCCAAAAAATTAGAGCTGCCGACGGCCGAACGAAAAGAATCTCAAGGAAATTGTTTTATTCCGGATCGCGACGTTTGCGGATTTCTAAGGCGCCACGCTAAAAAATTGACCAAACCCGGGCCGATCTACGATACCCAAGGTCATAAGCTAGGTCTCCACGCCGGTTTGATTAACTATACCATTGGCCAAAGAGAACGTTTGGGCTTAGGTGGTCCGCGATCTTATTATGTGGTAAAATTAGATAGTCGAAAGAATGTGTTAATTGTGGGCGATGAGGATGATTTATATCGGAAAAAACTGATCGTGACCAATTTGAATTGGATTAATTCCGAAACATCGCATCAGAAATTTTTGTCAAATATCGGTGGCCGGATTCGTTACGGCCATCCGATCGAAACGTGTTCAGTTAAAATATTAAAAAATAAAGCCGAAGTGACTTTTGAAAATTCCCAGCGGGCGATTACGCCGGGCCAATCAATTGTTTTTTATGAGAGATTAAAAGTTTTGGGCGGCGGCGTCATCGACAAAAGTTTAGGAGATTAAATTGCCAAAAAAATCTAAACTGAAACGAAATCTTTCAATCGTGGTTTTAGCGATTGTTTTCTTTTTTGCTGGCTATCTTGTTGGTCATAAAAACTTAATCTTTGAAAAAAATTATACGCCCCAGATTATTAATACCAATCTTGACAAACCGGCAAATGTGAATTTTGGACTTTTCTGGGAAACCTGGAATAAAGTGATGGCCAATTATGTCGGCAGCTCTTCCGCGCAGGATATGGTTTACGGCGCGATTAAAGGTATGGTTTCCTCCCTCGGTGATCCTTATTCTCAATTTATGGACCCGACGGATACGAAGGCTTTCAATGAAGATCTCTCCGGTCAAATTCAAGGCATCGGCGCGGAAATTTCCCAAAAGGATAATCAAATTGTCATTGTGGCACCGATCGCCGGTTCGCCGGCCGAAAAAGCGGGCCTTAAAGCCGGTGACCAAATTATGGCCATTGATGACCATGTCACGACAAACATGTCTTTGGACGATGCCATTACTAAAATTCGCGGGGCGGCCGGGACGAAGGTCAAACTTTTAATTAATCGCTCCGGTTTTAGCCAGCCTCAAGAATTTACCATTACGCGCGATGTAATTACGATTAAGTCGGTTCAGTGGGAAATGAAAGGTAATATTGGTTATATTCAAATTTCTCAATTCGACACCGACACCTCGGATTTGATTAAACAAGCGACGGCGGAACTGGCGGCCAAAAATCCCAAAGGAATTGTACTCGATTTGCGTGATGATCCGGGAGGATATTTAAATGCCGCGATTGATGTTTCTAGCCTATTTATGAATCGAGGGGTGGTCGTTCAGGAAAAATCTAAAGATGGTCATGTCGAACAGCTGAAAACGACTTTGAATAGTGTTTTTGCCAATACTAAGGTCGTCGTGCTGATCAATGGCGGCTCGGCTTCCGCTTCAGAAATTGTTGCCGGCGCTTTGCGCGATGCGCGAGGGGCGGAATTAGTAGGCGAGAATTCATTTGGTAAGGGTTCCGTTCAGGAGATTGACAATCTTCCTGACGGCTCGGCCTTAAAAATTACGGTGGCTAAATGGCTGACGCCGGATGGTTCAACCATCGATAAAGTCGGCTTAAAACCCGATGTTGAAATTGGGCTAACCGCGCAAGATACGGCGGCAGGCAAAGATCCGCAGCTTGATCGGGCGTTGCAAGACGCGGCGAAATAATGAAGATTATTTTATTAAAAGATGTTCCCAATTTAGGTAAAGCGGGTGAAATCCGCGAGGTTAAACCCGGTTATGCCCGTAATTTTCTTTTGCCGAAAAATTTAGCCGAGGTGGCTTCTGGAAAAACCGCCCAAAAAATTTTGGCCGCTTCGGCGCTCAAAGCCCTTGAAGTCAAAAAGAAAAAGCAATCTCTGGAAGAAAAAGTCAAAACGCTTGACGATAAAAAAATTGCTTTTAAAGTCAAAGTTAACGCTCAAGGGCGTCTGTATCGGGCTATCACGGGTCGGGAAATTGCTCAAGCTTTAAATATCGATCCCAGCCTTGTCGAGGTGGCTCCCTTAAAACAGATCGGAAAAACAAAGTTGGAAATTAAAGCGGGGATAAATCTGGCCAAAGTGGAGATAGATATTAGTCCAGAAAAGTGATATGATGTAATTAAGTTCGAGGTATCGAATAGAGTTTTTGGGAGGGGTAATGGACCAATCTTTGCCAGGTAACAATAAACCAGATAATTCAGAACCAAGTCAGTTTGATTATAGCGGGCTAACTCCGCCCGAATCAATGGGAGGAAAACCAAGTTTTCCTCAAAGCGGGAATCGGCCCATTCCGCCAGTCGCCCCGCCGTCGTCACCCGCCACCACCGGGCCTGCCTCTTCTTCGACTCCTGTGCCCCCACGAGGATTAGTTTTTCCCCAAAATAGCAGTTCGTATCCTCCGACCATCGCCGATAAAGATCTTGAAAATCCGTCCGCCCCACCCCATTCAAGCTCGGTTGGATCTTGGTTATTGATCAGTATCCTTTTTATTTTGTTGATTTTAGCTGTTTTGGTTTTTCTTTCATGGAAGGGCTATATAAACTTAGGCGGTGTCGAAAAACTTTGGGGTGGCGGTTCGGTCAAGCCAAGCCCGGTCGCGATTTCACCCACAGAGTCTCCCCTTTCGAACGATGCAACGCGGAAAAAGGACTTGGCCACTTTACAATTAGCGCTGAAAAAATATTTTGCCGATAACGGTGCTTATCCCATAAGTTCTTCTAAAATCAAAACTTCTGATCAATCGAGTGTTTTGGCCCAAGCATTGGTGCCGACTTATCTCTCAGCTTTACCGGATGATCCAGCAGCCCCTCAGTATTATTATGGTTATTCCTCAGACGGCAAAACATTTGCTCTGACGGCTGTTCTTGACAATAAGACAGATAAGTCCGGTACTTTAAATGGCAACTTAAATGTTTATACGGTCACCGATTCGAGTGGCCAATAAAAAGAAAGGTAAATTATGACGATTGTTTGGGTGATTATTGCCATTGTGGCAATTATTATTATCTGGTTTATCGCCGTTTATAACGGCATTATTACATTACGCAATCGGACCCAAGAGGCGTGGTCGGATATTGATGTCCAGCTTAAGCGCCGGCACGACCTGATCCCGAATTTAGTCGAAACGGTTAAAGGTTACGCCAAACATGAACGCGAGCTTTTTGAGAAAGTGACTCAAGCTCGAACGGAAGCGATTAATGCCAAAGGTCCAGCGGAAGCCAGTCAAAAGGAAAATGTTTTAAGCGGCGCATTGAAATCGGTTTTTGCGGTGGCGGAAAATTATCCAGAATTAAAAGCTTCAGACAATTTTCAAAAGCTTCAAGACGAATTAACTGATACCGAGGATAAAATCGAAGCCGCTCGTCGTTTTTATAACGGCAGTGTTCGGGACTTTAATATTAAAATCCAAGTTTTCCCGAATAATATTTTCGCCGGCATGGTCGGCGCTAAAACCTTCGAGCTTTTTCAGACTGACGAAGGCGAAAAAGCCCTGCCCGAAGTTAAGTTCTAAAAATCATGTACAAGGATATCGATTCTAACAAAAGGAGGACCGTCTTACTGATGGGTTTTTTCCTTATTTTTGTCATTGGGTTGGGATATTTATTAAGCTATGTTTTTAATAATCAATTGATTTTAATTATTGCGGTGGTTATCGCTGTCGTTCAGGCTTTGGTTTCATATTACTATTCTGATTCGATCACCTTGGCGGTATCCGGCGCTCAAGAAGTGCCGCGCAAAGAGCCATTTTTAGATTTGCATCGCGTGGTCGAGAATCTGGCCATCGCTGGCGGGCTGCCGAAGCCAAAAATATATCTCATCGATGATTCGGCGCCGAACGCTTTTGCCACCGGCCGCGATCCGAAACACGCCTCCATTGCCGTCACTTCTGGTTTACTGGAAAAATTAAATAAAACAGAACTTGAAGGGGTGATTGCCCATGAACTATCGCACGTTGGTAATTATGACATTCGTTTAATGACGGTTGTGGTCGTTTTGGTGGGAGTGGTGGCTTTACTTTCCGATTTCTTTTTAAGATGGACGTGGCTTGGCGGCGGCCGGCGCCGGAGTGATGGTAACGGCGGCCAATTGCAGTTAATACTATTAATAATTGCGCTGGTAATGGCGATTTTGGCGCCGATTGCGGCCACTTTGATTCAACTGGCCATTTCGAGAAAGCGTGAATATCTCGCTGATGCGAGCGGAGCGCTCTTGACGCGCTATCCCGAAGGATTAGCCGAGGCGCTGGAAATAATATCGAAAGATACTGAACCGCTGGAAGCAGCCAATAAAGCAACCGCCCATCTTTATATCGAAAATCCTTTTAAAGAGAATGTCGAAGATGGCCACGGCAGCCGTGGCTGGTTCGCTGGTTTATTTGATACCCACCCGCCGGTCGAAGAGCGGATTAAAAGACTGAGAGCAATGATATCTAAATAAAAAATGTTCTGGGTATAGAGAAAGGACGCGGGCCAGCTAGCCCGCGTCCTTGATGACGTGACAAGAAAGGCAAACTACTCGACGAAGTCCTCGGCGATACAGATGATACTGTAGCCATCTCCCTCGAAAGAGGGATTGAGGGCTTTGACTTCACGAGCGATCTGGTTAGCGGCTGCTTTGGAGTCGATGCAACCCTCATAAATGGGCCAGCCAAGGTCAACATAGACAACTGGACCCATGGTTGCTTTTCCAAGGGCCACCACGGTTCCGGTACGCTGAGCCCGGCTGAAAGTTGCACGCGGATACTGAATAAGACTGGTGACAACAACAGTGTCGCCGACTTCGAAACGGTGTGACGTGCGAACGTTGCTGCTACGAGCAATTTCCATTTTTAAGCTCCCTCTCGCGGTAGTGTAATGAGAAGCCGTGACTTCCTACTTACAAAGTTAGCATAATGCTTGCTGGATTAAAAGGGCCGTATATGGTATAATTAACTTATAATGACCAAAAAAGAAACTGAGGAAAGAATCAAAAAGCTTCGAGAGCAGATTGAGAAATATCGTTATTCTTATCATGTTTTAGATAAATCGGAAGTTTCCGATGAAGTAAATGATTCTTTAAAACACGAACTGCAGGAACTCGAGAGTAAGTATCCGGAATTTGTGACGTCCGATTCACCAACGCAGCGTGTTGGCGGCAAACCGTTGGAAAAATTTACCAAAGTGACGCATCAATACCCGATGCTTTCGCTGACTGATGCATTTAGTTTTAATGAGCTTAAGGAATGGGAAACGCGTAATTCCAAAATTAAGCCGACGTGGCCAGATTATTTTGCGGAATTAAAAATGGATGGCTTGGCGGTATCACTTATTTATAAAAATGGGATTTTTATTTGTGGGGCCACGCGCGGGGATGGGCGAGTGGGAGAAGATGTAACCCAGAATTTAAAGACGATTGAAGCGATTCCCTTGAAACTATCACGAAATGTTTCCTGCGAAATCCGTGGCGAAGTTTATCTGCCGATTGAAACATTTAATAAATTAAACGCTAAATATAAGAAAGAGGGAAAAGCGTTACTGGCGAATCCTAGGAATGCGGCGGCCGGATCAATTCGTCAATTAGATCCCAAAATTTCGGCTGAGCGAAGGTTGAATTTTATGGCCTGGGATTTACTTGGTGTTGAGACTAAAACTCATGAAGAATCGCATAAAAAATTAAAAGAGTTTGGTTTTAAAACAATTGCTCAAAATAAATTTTGCCGTAATTTGGGTGAGATCGAGAAGTTTAAAGAGGAAATCGAAAAAGAGCGTGAGAGATTGCCTTATCAAATTGATGGTATCGTAGTTTTAATCAACGATAATTCCGCTCGCGAAAAATTGGGTGTGATCGGTAAAGCTCCACGCGGCATGATTGCCTATAAATTTGCGCCGGAAGAAGCAACCACTGTTATTCAAGATATTCAAGTCAATGTCGGGCGAACGGGCGTATTGACGCCAGTGGCTTTTTTAAAACCGGTTTTAGTGGCGGGCTCCACTGTTTCGCGGGCGACGCTTCACAATGAAGACGAAATTCGTAAAAAAGATATTCGTATCGGTGACACGGTGATTGTTCATAAAGCTGGTGACGTCATTCCTGAAGTCGAGGAAGTATTAAAAGAATTAAGGCCTCAAAGTGCTCGTAAATTTCATTTCCCCAAAACCTGTCCGAAATGCGGCGGCAAAGTAGTTCGGGCTGAAGGTTTTGCCGCCTACCGTTGCGTTAATAAAAAATGTTTTACGATCCAATGGCGGTCTCTAGACCATTTTGTTTCGCGTCCCGCGTTTGATATGGCCGGTTTGGGCCCGAAAATTTTAGAAAAATTTACCGAAGAAGGATTAGTCAAAGATGCAGCTGATTTATTTAAATTAAAGGTTAGTGACGTTGAACCGCTTGAAAGATTCGCCGAAAAATCCGCCCAAAATATTATCAATAGTATTCAAAGCCATAAAAAGATTACGTTTTCGAGATTCATTTATGCGCTGGGTATCCCAAATGTTGGTGAGGAGACGGCTATCGATTTGGCGAAAAATTTTCACGATATTAAACGCTTGCGCCGAGCAAGTTTGGCGGAAATTGATACTATTCGCGATATCGGTCATGTCGTGGCACAAAGTATTTATAACTGGTTTCAAGATAAAATAAACATTAGTTTTGTTGAACGATTGATGGCGGCTGGGGTGGATATTGAAAAAGAAAAAGAGCATGCCGGTAAATTATTGGGGCAAACATTTGTTCTCACCGGCGGTTTAGAATCAATGACGCGTGACGAGGCCAAGGTCAAAATTCGCGAATTGGGCGGGGAAGTATTGGAATCAGTCTCAAAAGAAACCGATTATGTGATTGTCGGCACCGATCCGGGTTCAAAATACGAGAAAGCCAAAGAGCTCGGTATTAAAACGCTTAACGAAGAAGCCTTCATTAATATGCTAAAATAAAATTAGCATTCAAAATTCGATAGGAGGGTTCGATGAAATCAAACCGGCGTCTCAAATTTCTCCTCGTTTTTTTAGTGATTTTAATCTATGCGATGATCGGCATAATTATCTTTTTAAAACCCACTGTTGATGCCTCGTATCTTATGTCGCGAAGATGGCGATCGACGCCGACACCGGTATCAACTCCAACGCTGACGCCCACTAAAACGGCTACGCCGACGTCAACATCAGGTACAGCAGCGGCCATACTTTTTTCAGACGACTTTAATGGTACCTTGTCAAAGTGGCAGGTCGTTTATACTGGCTATGGCACGGTCGCCATCGTAAATAGCCAGCTTAGTCTGGCGCCGCAGGTTTCGACTTCCTCTTCTGAAACTCACGCCGCACTGGTGGCCGCCGGTGATACGTCATGGACAAATTATATTTTGAGCGTTCAAATGGATACGGTTCAGCAGCTTCGCACCGGTAGCACGCCGAATCCGTGGGAAGTCGGCTGGATTTTGTTTCGTTATCAAGACGCCCAACATTTCTACTACTTTATTCCCAAAACCAACGGCATTGAGCTGGGCAAATTCGTCAATGGTACCCAGACATTTTTAGCGACCGCCGATACACCAAAGCTAACATTGAATACATTGAGTACCTATAAAGTCGCTCTGAAAGGTAATAATATCCAAATATTTGTTAACGGCACGTTGGTACTAAACTACACCGATGCTTCGAGCTCGTTTTTGAGCGGCAAAATCGGTCTTTATGACGAAGATGCCCACGTGCTTTACGATAACGTGGCAGTAACGGCGAACTAAACAGAACGCCAGAGCAAGATGCTCTGGCGTAGGCCCGTCATTACGCGGGCATAACTCATATTCGCTTTAACCTGTCGAGGATCTTTTCCTCTGACAACGGATATGCGAGGTTGTTGTAGGCCGAAATGATTCTCACGCGGGCGAGTTTCAGTCGACCAGTTCTGATGTGCTCGACCGCGCGCCGAAGCGAACGGCTGGCGCGGCGAGCCCGCCGGCCCAGCGGTCTCATAGCAATTGCTCCGCATTCCCGCGATACTTTCTCGAGTGCAGCCAAAACTGTTTGTCGCTTTTTTTCATCGGTGTCGCCCTGAAAGGTTGGCGCATTCACCACGATTGAGCTGAGCGATCGTCGAAGGGATCGAAGCCGCGCCAGTGTTAGGGTGTGGAGACTGTCGACACCGGCTTTGCGGCTGGCGATATGTCCGGTGATCGCCTCGATTCGCGCCAGGCGATCCATCAGCGCCATGAAGTCACTCATGATTGGCTTTCCAGGATGCTCGTAGCCCTCGAGGACATAGACTTGCTGTCGCATGCAGTGGTCGAGATCGTCTACCTGCATGTAACAGAGTTCCTTTAGTTGTCCTTTAAAGGTGGCGTAGCCGTGGATCCGGTTATCCAAGCCTCGCTCCTTAAGATGCGCGACCCGCCAGTTCGGTACGGCAAACCACCGTGGTACCAGGAATGTTCCGAGGCGGAGATAGGTGACGGCAGTGGCCGTTTCGATCTGACCGCGCCGCCGGCGAACCCATCGTTGCCGAACAGACTTGCCTTTCGTGAGAATGAAGGCCGGTGTTCGTCGAACCGGTTCGATCTCGAGAATGCCATTGACAATCCAACGCCAGACAGCGGCCGCATTAAGAGCCGGCCTTCCACGATGCTTTTTTGCCATCGTCTGCGCTCCTTGGGTTACAGTAAAACATATTGTAGATTAAAAAGTTGCATATGTCAAACAAAAAATGTAAGATTTAAGATAGAAATGGCAAAAATATCAAGGCAAGATGTCGAGCATGTCGCTAGTCTTGCTCGTTTGGAATTAAGCTCCGAAGAAAAAGAGAAGTTTACGAAACAGCTTTCGTCGGTTTTGGAATATTTTGAGAAACTTGATAAGGCGGAAACGGCTGACATCAAGCCAATTAATCAGATAAATAAGATGGAAAATGTGACGACTGACGATCGAATAGGCCAGAAATGGGATCGTGGTGAAATATTAAAAAATACCCCAGAGCAAGAAGACGGGTTTATCAAAGTCAAAGCGGTCTTTGAAGAAAATGAGCCAGCTCAATAAATTAACTCTAAAAACAGCGTCGGAAAAGTTAAAAAACGATGAATTATCGTCGGGTGATATTGTTAGTGATTGTTTGACCCAAATTGATAAACATGATAAAGACATTAATGCCTATTTAACGGTCTTATCGGATGAGACAGTTAAGATGGCTGGAGAATCAGATCGTCGGAGATCAGCAGGAAAATCCTTATCTGAAATTGACGGCCTGCCGATTGCCATTAAGGATGTCATTTGCGCCAAAGGCATCAAGACAACGGCCGCTTCGAAAATTTTGGAAAATTTTGTGCCGCCATACGACGCCACGGTCGTAAAGAAGCTTAAAGATGCGGGGGCGATTATTATTGGCAAAACAAATTGTGATGAATTTGCGATGGGTTCTTCAACGGAAAACTCGGCTTTTAAGACAACCAAAAATCCGTGGGATTTGTTGCGGGTGCCGGGTGGAAGTTCAGGCGGTTCGGCCGCCGCGGTCGCGGCGGATATGTGTTTGGCTGCTTTGGGCTCGGACACCGGCGGTTCAATTCGCCAACCAGCCAGTTTGTGTGGCGTAGTTGGCTTTAAACCAACTTACGGTAAAGTATCAAGATATGGTTTGATGGCGATGTCTTCATCGCTTGATCAAATCGGCCCATTCGCTAAAACAGTCGAAGATGCCGTAATGATGTATAAAGTTATCGCTGGTTATGATCCAATGGATAGCACTTCAATTCCAAATGACAAAATTAAAATGTCAGATGAAGCTCGAAGTTCAAAATTTAAAATAGGAATAGTCAAAGAATATATGGGGGAGGGGATGACGGCGGGCGTCAAAGGAGTTATCGAAAAAGCTATCGAGACGATCAAAAAAATGGGACATGAAATTATCGAGATCTCGATGCCGAATGCCGAATACGCTTTGCCGGTCTACTATAATATTATGGCGGTGGAAGTGGCTTCTAACTTATCGCGATACGATGGAATTAAATATGGGCATAGTGTCAAAGATGTAAAAGACTTATTGGAAGTTTATTTAAGGAGTCGTTCTGAGGGTTTTGGCGACGAATCAAAACGGCGAATCATGCTTGGCACGTACGCTTCGTCGGCCGGCTATATTGACCAATATTATGCCAAGGCGCAAAAAGTCAGAACTTTGGTTAAAAAAGATTTTGACGAGGCGTTTAAAAAAGTTGATTTAATATTGACACCGGTTTCGCCGACGACCGCTTTCAAATTTGGCGAAAAAACCGATGATCCGTTGACGATGTATTTATCTGATATTTATACCATTTCGATTAATCTTGCCGGTGTGCCGGCGATGAGTATTCCGGCCGGATTAAGTAATAATTTACCGGTGGGTTTGCAAATTATCGGGCCAGCGCTTTCGGAAAACAAAATATTTGACCTTGGTTCTTCATTTGAGAGGAGTCGAGGTGTCTTACCAAGTCCATCGCTACCGTGAGGGGCAAAAAAGTGGGAACATTTTGGAAAGCATATTAAAAACAATATGGTGGTTGATAACGTTGCCATTTAAGCTGTTATTTGGGCGAAGAAAATCTGGTCAAAGAGCGGCCGGCGGAGGATTGGATCGAGGATTTATTCACTCTAAATGGCAAGAAATTGAGCAATTGATGCGGTTAGGAAGCCCATCCAATTTCGCCCGTGCTGTACTTGAAGCCGATAAATTGCTTGACCATGTTTTAAAGGGTTTCAGGGCGCCGGGCATGACCATGGCGGATCGGCTGAAGGCTTCGCGGAATCGCTTTAGTCCAGAAAGTTATGACGCGGCATGGAAGGGACATAAAGTCAGGAACGAATTAGTCCACAATGCCCAGTATCAGCTGATGGATTATGAAGCCAAAGATACGATTAGTAACTTTAAAAAAGCTTTAGATGAATTGATATAAATTAAATTATCGCCTTGGGTCGTTCTGGTTCAAATGCGGCTGCCCTAGCCAGCCTAGATTTGAACTAGCGTTCGGGGACATCCCTTTGGCTTTAAGAGGTAAAGTATGGATGACAAAAGATTTGATCCGGCCGAAATCATTAAACAACCGCCGCTTAATAAGATTGAAAACGACCATGAATTGGATGATCGGGTTGGAGAGCTAACTGACGACGAGTGGGATCAGGTTACCAAACTTCAAGGTCAAAACCGTTCTGATGGTACGGTGATTTCTCGCGAGGAAGCGGTTCAACAAGTTCTGGCGGCCAGAAAAAAATAAAGGAATCATGTCTTATCAAACCGTTATTGGGCTGGAGATTCATATCCAGCTCAAAACCAAATCGAAAATGTTTTGTCGGTGTGATAATAATGCTGAAGAAGCAATGCCGAATACTTTGGTTTGCCCGATTTGTTTGGGAATGCCGGGGACTTTGCCAGTGGTCAATAAGCAGGCGGTTGAATGGACGCTAAAGACCGGGCTGGCTTTGAATTGTCAAATCGCTGAATTTTCCCGCTTTGACCGCAAGCATTATTTTTATCCCGATTTGCCCAAAGGTTATCAGATTTCGCAGTACGATCTGCCTTTTTGTAAGGCAGGTTACCTTGAAATTGAAATGAATGGCGAGTTTAAGCGTATTAATATACGACGTGTGCATTTAGAAGAAGACGCTGGAAAACTTTTACATCCAACCAGTAAGGATTATTCTTTAGTCGATTTAAATCGAGCCGGCACGCCGTTGATGGAAGTCGTCACCGAGCCAGATATTTCAACACCCTTGGAAGCCAAGATATTTATTCAAGAATTAAGATCGATTTTACGATATCTGGACGTATCAGATGCGGATATGGAAAAGGGAAATTTTAGATGCGATGCAAATATTAGTGTTGCCATTAATGAACAAGAGGGGACACCTGTGGAAATAAAAAATATGAATTCATTTCGGATGGTCGAGCGGGCCTTATTGTTTGAAGAAGGTAGACAGCAGAAATTATTAGAAAAAAGTGAAAAAATCACTAAAGAAACGCGCGGTTGGAATGATGCTAAAGGTGTCACTATACCGCAACGTTCCAAGGAGTTTGCTCAGGATTACCGCTATTTTCCCGAGCCTGATCTTCCACCGTATCATCCACGGATAGCTTTTAATATCAAACATCTTAAAAGAGAACTTCCCGAACTGCCGGCAAAGAAACGCCGACGTTATATTGCTATGGGTTTAGCTCTGCAAGACGCCGCTATCATATCGATTGATCGAAATGAGGCCTTCTATTTTGAAAAAGTGGCTGAAAAAGTCAGTCCTAAACTGGCTGCTAACTGGATTATCAACGAGCTAAAAAGCGAAGGGATTTTAGACATCGCACCGAATGCTTTAATAAAATTACTTTCTAAGCTTGAAAAGGGTGAAATTTCCGGGAAAATAGCCAAAGAAGTTTTTGCCGAGATGATCAGTTCGGGTAAATCGGCTGACGACATCATCGCGGAAAAAGGAATAACCCAAATCGGTTCAGAGAATGAAATTGGTAAAATTATCGACGAAGTCATAAAAGAGAACGAAAAATCAGTCGCTGATTATCGAGTCGGTAAAAAAGAAGCGCTGGGATTTCTTATTGGCCAAGTGATGAAAAAAACTCGCGGCCAAGCCAATCCGCAATTGGTCAATAAAATTTTAAATGACAAATTAACGATTAGGAAGTAAAATGGCTAACGGCAGAAAAAAAAGTTTAAGACGGGAATTATTAAAAACAATGATTCAGTTGGCGACGGCCGGTTTTGGTCTGGTGGCCGCCCTTGCCTGGAATGATACGATCAAATCGTTGATCAGTCATTTTATCTCGCCGGGCAATACCTTGATTTCCCAGCTCATTTATGCGATGATTATTACCATCATTGCCGTGCTGGTCACTTATTATTTAGGGCGTTTGATTCAAGAGGAAGAAAACGAGCATGCTAACGAATCCTAGGAGGAAAACTTTATGGCTAAAATTAACTATTTAGACAGCGACTTTTTTAAGAAAAATCGTGGGGGGAAGTTTACTGTCATTTTTTTAATCCTAGCCTTTTTAATGGGGGTGGTTGGCGGAACGGGTGCTTTGCTTTTTATTTCATCAAACAGCAGTCTTCAAAAAGCGCTCGGGATTCAAAATAGCGGGATCAATTTGACGACGACCAAAACCGAGAAATTACAGCTCGAAGAGTCCTCGGCTATTATCGATACGGTTAAAAAGGTTTCGCCGGCGGTGGTTTCGATTACGACCACAAGTAATGTTTCGGATTTTTTTGGTCAGGTCTATCAGCAACAAGCGGCCGGGACCGGTTTTATTATTACCAATGACGGTTTAATTTTGACCAATAAACATGTGGCCGAGTCGGGGAGCACGTTGACGGTTTTGATGGCCTCGGGGAAAAGTTACAGCGCGACCGTGGCGGCTGAAGATCCGACGAATGATTTAGCCATCTTAAAAATTAATGCTACCGGTTTACCGGTGGTTGACTTGGGCGATTCCAATAGTTTGCAGGTTGGGCAGTGGGTGGTCGCCATCGGTAATGCCTTGGGGCAGTTACAAAATACGGTCACGGTAGGCGTGATTTCGGCCCGAGAACGGCAGCTGACAGCCGGTGATAGTAGCGGCACGAGTACGGAACAGCTCAACAACCTTCTTCAAACCGATGCAGCCATTAATTCCGGCAATTCGGGGGGACCACTCGTTAATTTAGCTGGCCAAGTTGTCGGGATCAATACAGCGGTGGCCAGTGATGCTCAAAGCATCGGTTTTGCCATTCCGATCAATCAGGCCCAACAGGCGATTAGTTCTTATGAGAAAACCGGAAAAATCATTAAGCCATATTTGGGCGTTAGTTATGTGACGGTGACTCCGGACATTGCCTCGAGCAACAATTTATCCGTCAGTCAAGGAGCATTAATTACCGCCAGTCAAGGTCAAGATGCCGTTATCTCGGGTAGTCCGGCCGATAAGGCGGGACTCAAGGAAAATGATATCATTTTGGAGATCAACGGTCAGGTTCTTGACCAGAATAATTCCCTCGGCGGGGTGATTTCGCAGTATAACCCCAATGATGAGGTGACCATCAAATATTTGCGCGGTAGCAAAGACTACACGGTCAAGGTCAAATTAGGATCCACAAGCTGATTACTTGCGAAGTTTTAGAGCCAAATCTTCTTTTTTGAGATCTTCGATAATTGAATCGATATTGCCTTCTAAAATCGAATTTATTTTGTGATACGATTTTTTAATCCGATGATCGGTCACACGGTCTTGGGGATAATTATAAGTTCTAATTTTTTCACTGCGGTCGCCCGTACCGATTTGAGTACGGCGCATTTGGCCATACTCTTTCTGTTTTTTTTCTTGTTGAACTTCATAGAGTCGGGAACGTAAAACCTTCATCGCTTTGTCGCGATTTTTAAGCTGGGAGCGTTCGTCTTGGCAAGTTACCACCGTGCTGGTCGGTAAGTGAGTGATGCGGACGGCTGAGTCAGTCGTATTGACGCCTTGACCGCCGTGACCTTTAGCACGATAAACATCAACTCGAATATCGGCTGGGTTAATTTGCAAATCAACTTCTTCGACTTCTGGCAAAACGGCGACGGTAGCGGCCGAAGTATGTAATCGGCCGGACTTTTCAGTTTTAGGAACGCGTTGAACGCGATGAACCCCGGATTCAAATTGCAAATCGCGATAAGCGTCCGCGCCAATAATTTCGGCGGTGAGATTTTTAATCCCGCCTAAAGCGGTTCGATCTGAATTTAAAATCCCAAAATACCAGGATCTTTTTTCAGCATACCGCTGGTACATTCGCAAGAGCTCGCCGGCAAAAATCTCGGCTTCGTCGCCGCCAGTGCCGGCACGAATTTCTAAAATAACATTTCGATTGGTATTTATGTCGGAAGAGATGAGCTTATTTTTAATCGATTCAATTTCGTCAAAAGCGAGTTTTCTGATTTCGGGATCGTCAGTTTTCTTGGCCAACTCTTCAATCTCCGCTAACTCTTTTTTTAGATCATCGGACATTTTAATCTATTTACTTTTTACTATTTTTTGCGGTTTTTTTATTTTGGTTGCTTGCTTTTGAAGATTGGCTTTCATTTCCTCAGCTTTTTTGATTCGGTCGCGGAATTTATCAACTCGCCCGGCCGTATCAATAAATTTAGCCGTGCCAGTGTAAAATGGATGGCAGGCGGAACAGACTTCCACATGGATTTCGGGAACAGTTGAGCCAACTTCAAAAGTGTTACCGCAGGAGCAAGTAACTTTGGCATTCTTGTAGTATTTTGGGTGGATATTTTTTTTCATGTTTTAAACATTAATATCTTATCAAAAAAACCTTAATTTTGCAACCGTCTAAACAGCTTTATCGATCCTAATGTCGTCTATTGTCAAAAGCTATAAGATATGGTAAGATTTCTTTTGATAGCAGTTTCGGCTATATTTTAGTATAATTAATTAAGATTATCTAAGGAGTCAAAGAACATGCCCACTTTAACCGAACTTCTGGAGGCCGGGGCGCATTTTGGTCATAAAAAAGAGAGATCGCATCCTCGAGCCCGAGATTTCACCTACACGATTCGTGATAGTGTTTATGTTATTGATCTTGAACAAACAGTGGCTCGATTAAATACGGCGATTGAATACCTTAAAAAGGAGATTGACGCTGGTAAAATTATTCTTTTTTTGGGCACGAAACGGCAGGCTAAAGAGGCTGTCAAAAAAGTTGCTTCCGACTTGGGGATGCCATTTATTATCGAACGATGGCTGGGGGGAACAATTACCAATTTCGAGACAATTAACCGCAGCCTCAAACAGTTAACCAATCTTGAGGAATTAATGAAAACCGAGAAGTTTAATCAATACACTAAAAAAGAAAGATCGCGCATTGAAGAAAAGGTTTCCAAATTAAACTCCATTTTTGAAGGGATCAAAGAGATGAAATATCTGCCTGATGTTTTGTTTGTCGTTGATGCCGCTCATGAAGAGGTGGCCGTCAGAGAAGCCATTAAAACAGAAATTCCGATCGTGGCTATTTGCGACACCAACGCTAATCCAGACTTAATTGATTATCCGATTCCAGCTAATGATGATTCGGAAAAAACCATTACTCTTTTGCTGAATGCGGTTGAAAGTGGCGTCAAAGAAACTATTCTGCGAAAAAAGTTTCAAGCTAAAAAGGATGAGAAAACCGAAAAGGTAAACTCCTCGATAAAATCCAAAACAAAGGAGGATAAATGATTTCGAGTGAACTTGTAGCCAGACTTCGAGCTGAAACGGGTGGGGGGGTGATGGATTGTAAAAAAGCGCTTGAAAAAACCGGCGGCGATTTTGAAAAAGCTAAGCAAATTTTAGTCAGCCATGCTCAAGTGATCGCCCAAAAAAAACAAGAGAGATCAGTCAAGCAAGGTTTAATCGAATGCTATTGCCATAGTGGTAAAATTGGCGTTGTTTTAGAGTTGAACTGCGAAACTGACTTTGTGGCCCGCAATGCTGAGTTTAAAACTTTAGCCAAAGACTTGGCGATGCAGATTGCCTCGATGAATCCGAAAAATCTTGAGGATTTATTAGCCTCAAATTTTATTAAAGATGAGTCTTCGACCGTTCAAGCTTTAATTGAGCAAGCCGTGGCTAAAACTGGTGAAAATATTCAGATTAAGAGATTTGTTCGATATGAATTAGGTGAAGAAAATTAGTTCACTCTAAAGCGAGGGAGAATGTTTCAAAAAATCATTAGCAACCTTCAGTCTAAAATGCAACAGGTGCTGGATAATCTCGCCGAAAGTTTTCGAAGTCTTCGAACTGGCAAAGCCAGTGCTTCTTTAGTTGAAAATATTTCGGTCAGTTACTACGGCTCAAAAGTGCCGCTTAAACAGACAGCTAGTATTACCACCCCTAATGCGAGTTTAATTGTCATTCAACCGTGGGATGCCAATGCGTTGGGCGATATCGAGCTCGCTATTCAAAATTCCGAAATTGGTCTTAATCCTTCCAGTGACGGCCGAGTTATTCGATTATCTTTACCACCGATGACCGCCGAACGGCGCGAAGAGCTAGTGCGGATGATTCACAAAATGGCTGAAGAAAGCCGAGTGGTTTTAAGAAACCTTCGAGAAGAAGCCTGGCGGGAGATTAAAAACCTGGAGAGTGTTAAGCAAATTACCGAAGACGACCGTTATGTGGCTGAAAAAGAACTTAATAAACTGATTGAAGATTTTAATAAAAAAATCAACGTTCAGGTGGAAACAAAAGAAAAAGAAATCCGGACGATCTAAAAATGCTATTAACTATTGTTATCTTCATAGCGATTCTCATTGTTCTCATTCTTATTCATGAGTTTGGCCATTTTGTGGTGGCTAAACTTTCCGGTGTTAAAGTCAAAGAATTTGCTTTTGGTTTTCCGCCGAGAATTACGTCGGTGGTCAAAGGGGGAACGCGCTATTCTTTAAATCTTATTCCTTTGGGGGGATATGTTTCTTTGCTCGGCGAAGACGAAGCGGTTAAAGAGCCTGGTTCATATTATTCGGCGAAAATCTGGCAAAAAATTGCCATTGTCGGCACCGGGGTGGTCATGAATTTTATTTTGGGAATTTTGGTCATTGCCATTGGCTTTTCTATTGGCATGACGCCGCTGGTTTCTGATCCGGCCGCTCTTTCTGGCACCAAAACTTCTCAAGTGATGATTGTCGAGGTGGTGCCCGATTCCCCGGCCGCTAAAATCGGTCTCGAAAGCGGCGATGTTTTAAACGGTTTTTCTTCGCCGAGCCAGCTTCAGCAATTTACCAAATCTCACGCTGGCGAGCAAGTAACTTTAAATATCCAATCGAATAACCGCCGCGAAAATTTCACGACTACTTTGGGTCAAGGTGATGCGCCACTGGGTGTCGGGGTGGTTTCGATTACAAAAGTGAAACAACCTTTCTTTCGGGCACTGGGAACAGCGGTGATCGAAGTGGGTAAGAGTATTGCGGCGGTTATTGTGGCCTTGTGGGGAATTATTGCCAGCATCTTTACAACAGGGAAAGCCGGCGAGGCCGGCCAAGCCGTTGTCGGACCAGTCGGGATTTTCAATTTTACTTCCGAAGCGTTAAGAATTGGTTGGATTTATATCTTGCAGCTTTTGGCCATTTTATCGATCAACTTGGGCATTATTAATATTTTACCGTTCCCAGCCCTTGACGGTGGAAAAATTTTCTTTTTAGTTTTAGAAGGCATTTTCGGTAAAAAAATAGTGCGGCAAGAAGTGGAGAATCTTATCCACACCATCGGCTTTATTATTTTAATTATTTTAATTTTGGCCATTACTTTTCGTGATATATTGAGACTGAGATAAAAAAAGAAAGGTGGCAAAATGAGGTATTCTAAATCTTTAATTAAAACTCAACGTGAAACACCCAAGGAGGCCGATAATATCTCCTCAGCTTTGTTATTGCGTGGCGGTTATATCGATCAGGAAATGAGCGGAGTTTATTCGTTATTGCCGCTCGGCTGGCGAGTTATTACTAAGATTTCACAAATTATTCGGGAGGAAATGGATGCCATCGGCGGCCAAGAAATATTCCTGCCGGCTTTGCAGCCAAAAGAGCTTTGGGAAGAATCAGGCCGGTGGAATACGATGGATCCACCTTTACTTAAACTTAAGGACCGCCACGATAAAGAATTAGCGTTAGGTTCGACGCACGAAGAAGTCATTGTCGATTTGGTTCAGGACCGCATTTCTTCCTTTAAGGAATTGCCGCAAATGCTCTATCAAATTCAGACGAAGTTTCGCAACGAACAGCGTTTTACCGGCGGGCTTTTACGAACCAAAGAATTTCTGATGAAGGACGCCTATAGTTTTCACGCTGATCAAAAAGAGTTTGAAGCTTATTATGAAAAAGTCATTATTGCTTATCGAAAAATATTCAAACGAATGGGGCGGGACGTTCATCTTGTCAGCTCTCATTCAGGCTCGATTGGCGGCAAGAAATCGAATGAATTTATGCTCCTTTCTGAAACCGGTGAAAATACAATTTATATCTGCGGCGCCTGCGATTACGCTGTCAATGTCGAGCTGACTTCCGATTTGGACAAATGTCCATCCTGCGGCGGGGCAGTCAAATCACTTAAAGCAATTGAGATTGCGCACATTTTTATGCTCGATGATTTGTATTCCAAAAAAATGAACGCCGCTTTTACTGACTCCGACGGCAAGATGAAGAATTTTATTATGGGTTGCTATGGCATTGGCATCCCGCGGCTGATGGCGGCCATCGTGGAAGTCTCGCACGATGACTACGGCATTATTTGGCCGGAATCGATTGCGCCGTTTAAAACTGTTTTGATTGATTTAACTGACGGAAAGGCCGATAAAGTTTATGAAAAAATGGTTCAAAGTGGTCTTGATGTTCTTTATGATGATCGCGAAACCGCCGCCGGTGTTAAATTTGCCGACGCCGATCTTTTAGGTATTCCATATCGATTAGTTGTTAGTGAAAAAACCGGCGAGAAAATTGAAGTCAAAAAAAGGACCGAAAAAGAAACTAAGATTTTGGCTGTTGACGAAGTGATAGCCGAATTGTTACGATGATCTCGAAAGCTTGGGAGTGAATTTAATTGGTAAGAACAAAATAGTGAACAAGGAGGTTAAAATGGATTACCAAGACCCAAACGCGAATTTGGTTAGTGACGATGATGACGATGGCACCCAAGATGCGTCCGGCGGCGCGGTGGAAAAAACCGGCGAAGGCGAGGAAGCGCCGATGGCTCGAAGTCTTGAAACACCGGCGGTTAAAGATCCCGAAGCCGAAATAACCGATGGCGAAAGTGATGATGAGACTGGTGAAAATAAACCGGGAGATGACGAACCCCCGGTGGATACCGAATAATTTATAAATTTAAACAAAATCCCTGACCATAGACGAAGGGGATTTTGTTTAAGGATGAGTAATTGACACGTCGCCAATTGAGACTATAATGGTGATATTACAATATCGTACGTTGAGAATTAGAGATGAGGAAAAGTGAGGAGAGCTATCTGATCGGGTTAGCCCCAAGGCCCTTGTCCGTGTTGATGGGAAACACTAAATCAGACAGGCCTTTTGTCACGCGTAACTTGGGCTACGTCCTGTGGTAAAAGCCTCTCTGATGTTTCGACCGCAAGGTCCTCTCCTCTTATGTCGGGTAGGGACTTAGCTTAGGATGGAAGAGCAAGCGGTAGCTAATGGTTGCTCTTCGGTTCGAATCCGAAAGTTCCTATCATGATTTGGGTGCGAGTGTCCGAAAAGGGAAGCGGCGTCAATGAGTGAATAGCCAAGATCCAGGGCATTGTGGATAAATGGGTTCTCCCTACCCAAATATCCCTCGCACCCTCTAACTTTGAGAGGTTAAAATCAGGGAGGCTCAAGTCGACACCCCCCCACCACCCCAACTTGTGCCATCTTGAGGGCGTCAGACTGGCTGTGGTCCGGCGCCCACCTCTCTCTTATCCTCTTATCGCGAGCCCCGCCGGCCGGCGAGGCTCGCTCCCCATCTCTAATTCTTAGAACTAATTTCATCAATAATAGATTTTTTTGTAAAAATATGGTATGATATCGCCATATGGATTTTAAGATTTCCTCAAAATTCAAGCCGGCCGGGGATCAGCCGGCGGCGATATCGAAATTGGTTGATGGTATCAAAAAAGGTTTTAAACACCAGACTTTATTGGGTGTGACTGGTTCGGGTAAAACTTTTAGCATTGCTAATGTGATTGAAAAAGTTCAAAAGCCGACTTTAGTTATCGCTCACAATAAAACTTTGGCGGCCCAGCTTTGTTCTGAGTTTCGCACTTTTTTTCCGGAAAGTGCCGTCGAATATTTTGTGTCCTACTACGATTATTATCAACCCGAAGCTTATATGCCGAACACTGATATCTATATTGAAAAAGATGTTGAAATTAATGAAGAAATTGATCGGTTGCGCCATGCCGCTACCCAGGCGTTACTGGCGCGGCGCGATGTGATTGTCGTCGCTTCGGTTTCGTGTATCTATGGTTTGGGTAGTCCGGAAGTTTATCGCGAAAGTCATTTAAATTTAGCGGTGGGCGAGGAAATTGCGCGCGAGGATATTATTAATCGTTTGGTTGAAATGTATTTTGAACGCTCTGAAATTTTATCTCGCGGGAAATTTAGAGTTCATGGCGGAACAATTGAAATTATGCCGGCCGATCGAGAAGTTATTATTCGGATCGAAATTGAGAAAGATTGGCTAACTAAAATCACGGTTTTTGAGGCTGTCACGATGAGAAAACTTTATGATGAAAAAAAACTGATGATTTATCCCGCCAAGCATTTCGTGGTTACATCACCGACGATGCAAAAATCGATTATGGCCATTGAAAAAGAACTAAAAGAGCGGGTTTCTTATTTTGAAAAAAGGGGGAAATTTGTGGAGGCGGAGAGACTGCGACGACGGACGCGTTACGACTTGGAGCTACTTCGTGAAATCGGTTATTGCGCCGGAATTGAAAATTATTCGCGGTACTTGACCGGCCGAAAAGAAGGTCAAGCGCCTTATACGTTGATTGATTATTTCCCCGAAGATTTTTTGATGATTATTGATGAATCACACGTGACTATTCCTCAGCTTCGGGGAATGTTTGAGGGCGATAAATCGCGAAAAGATTCGCTGGTTGAACATGGTTTTCGTTTACCATCGGCTCGAGATAACCGGCCGTTAAAATTTCCGGAATTTCAGACCAAAATAAATCAAGTTATTTATACCACGGCGACGCCAGCAAGCTTTGAGAGGGAACATTCGAAACAAATTGTCGAGCAGATTATCCGACCGACCGGTTTGGTTGATCCAGAAGTCGAAGTAAGATCAATCGAAGGACAAGTCGATGATTTAACCAAAGAAATCAAAAAACGCGCCAAAGCGGAGGAGAGAATTTTAGTTACTACTTTAACAAAAAGAATGGCCGAAGAACTTTCAGACCATTTTAAAGAAATTGGCGTGCGTGCCGAATATCTGCATAGCGAAGTTGACACTTTGGATCGAGTGGGAATTTTGGAAAATTTGCGCAAAGGTGAATTTGATGTTTTGGTCGGGGTGAATTTATTGCGCGAAGGCTTGGATTTGCCGGAGGTTTCCTTAGTCGCAATTTTAGACGCGGATAAAGAGGGATTTTTACGCTCGGATGTATCGTTGGTTCAAACTATCGGCCGGGCAGCGCGAAATGTTCGCGGTATGGTCATTTTGTATGCCGATAATATGACTGGCTCAATGAAACGAGCGATTGACGAAACTAATCGCCGGCGGGCTAAACAAATAAAATTTAATGTAAAACATCATATTACACCGAAAACTATTCAAAAGACGATCGAGAGTATTATCGATCATGAACTCAGGCCCGAAGTCACCCCAGAATTTATTGACTTAGAAAAAATCGAAGATTTGCCGGCGGCGATCCGTTTTAAAGAAATCGAAATGAAAAAAGCGGCTCAAAATTTAGAATTCGAGCGGGCGGCGATTTTGCGTGACGAGATTATTCAGCTTAAAAAATTGAGGCTTAGATAAGTTCTCGAAAATGAATTGAGGGGCGGCAATCAGATGTCAATAGATTTCCACTGTTTATTGTGCTACAATATAGCCGCACTTAAAATCTTTGTGTAGGAAAACCCGCCAAACGCGGGAACTTTTAGCGTATGTACGATAAAATCATCATTCGCGGGGCGAAAGAGCACAATTTAAAAAATATCAATCTTGAGTTGCCGCGCAACAAATTAATTGTTTTTACTGGACTTTCCGGGAGCGGCAAGTCAACTTTGGCATTTGACACCATTTATGCCGAAGGCCAGCGGCGATATTTAGAATCTTTGTCGAGCTATGCGCGGCAATTTTTAGGGCAGATGGAAAAACCGAACGTCGAATCAATCGAAGGCTTATCGCCGGCGATCTCAATTGATCAAAAAGCGGCTTCGCACAACCCGCGCTCGACGGTGGGCACGGTGACGGAGATTTACGATTATCTCAGGGTTCTCTATGCCCGCATCGGTATTCCTCATTGTCCGATTGGCGGCGAGCCGATTACTAAACTTTCCGTCGAGCAAATAGTAGAAAAGGTTCTCGATTTGGGCGAGGGCGAAAAAGTCAAAATCTATGCGCCGGTCGTTCGTGGCCGAAAAGGGGAATATCATACCTTGTTGAAAAATTATTTTAAGCAGGGATTTTCCAAAGCGCGCGTCAATGGTCGAATAATTGAGTTAGAAAAGAAAGTTACACTCGCTCGCTACCAGCAGCACACGATTGAAATTTTGGTTGATGAAGTCGAAGTCAAATCTGAAAATATCGGTCGAATCACCGACGATATTGAACAATCGTTAAAGTTGGCTGACGGTTTAGTTTTAATTACTCATAATAAAAAAGAGGAAATATTTAATCAAAGATTGACTTGTCCGGTTCATGGCGTGAGTATCCCCGAAATTGAACCGCGGGTATTTTCGTTTAATTCCCCCTACGGTGCTTGTCCAACCTGCGATGGCTTAGGCGTTAAAAAAGAAATTGATCCGCATTTAATTATTCCCGATAAAAATCTAGCCATTTCTCAAGGGGCTATTTTACCCTTGTCTTACAAGCCGAATAATTATTACGGTGTAATTTTAAGGGCGGCTTGCCAAAGGTTAGGACTTTCGGAACATACGCCGCTTACGAGCTTTAATGATAAACAAATCGATTCGATTTTGCATGGTTCAGGCGGCATTGAAACCATTAAGATTCGTTACTGGACTCATGGCCATGCCAATACTTTTTGGATCAATTTTGAAGGGATGATCCCTTTATTAGAGCGGCGTTACAAACAAACGGAGTCCGATAACGTTCGCCGCGAAATTGAACGGTATATGAGCAACCGGCCGTGTGAAGTGTGCTTCGGGGCAAGGTTGAAAAAAGAAAGTTTGCTGGTGATGATTCAAGCTCAAAACATTTCCGAAGTCACGGCGCTGACGGTCAAAAGTGCATTCAATTTTTTTGAGAATTTAAAACTTTCCGCCAAAGAAATTTTGATTGCTCAAAAAATCATTCAAGAAATCAAAAACCGTTTGAAATTTTTAGTTGATGTCGGTTTGGATTATTTGACTTTAGACCGCGCGGCCTTTACTTTGGCTGGCGGTGAAGCACAAAGAATTCGGCTGGCCTCTCAAATCGGGTCTGGTCTGGTCGGCGTTTTGTATATTTTAGATGAACCGTCGGTTGGCTTGCACTCGCGCGACAATACTCGACTTTTAAATACCTTATTAAAACTGCGGAATTTAGGTAACACCGTTATTATTATTGAGCACGATGAAGAAACCATGCGCGAAGCGGATCAAATCGTTGATATCGGACCGGGCGCCGGGCGTCGCGGCGGAGAAATTGTAGCTCAGGGGAAGATCGAAGATATTATTGGGACACCCGATTCGATTACCGGGCAATACTTGGCCGGCGTAAAAAAAATCGAAGTTCCGGAAAACCGCCGGAAGATAAAAGAAAAATATTTAAGTGTTTACGGCGCTAACGAAAATAATTTGAAAAATATCACCGTACATTTTCCGGTGGGGGTTTTGACTTGCGTGACGGGAGTTTCTGGTTCCGGAAAATCATCGCTTGTTAATGAAATTTTATACAAAGCCTTGGCGAGAAAATTAATGGGTGCATTGGAAAGGCCGGGAAAATATAATCGGATCGAAGGCGCCGAAAGTTTGGATAAAGCGATTATTATTGACCAATCGCCAATTGGCCGAACACCGCGCTCAAATCCGGCAACTTACACGGGTGTTTTTTCGCCAATCCGTGAAATATTTGCCAAAACTAAAGAGGCAAGGATGCGGGGCTATTTACCGGGCCGGTTTTCTTTCAACGTCTCCGGCGGTCGTTGTGATAATTGCCAAGGTGATGGCGTGATTAAAATTGAAATGCATTTTATGCCGGACGTTTACATCCCGTGTGATGTTTGCGGCGGCAAACGTTTTAACCGTGAAACGTTAGAAGTTAAATTTAAAGGAAAAAATATCGCTGATATTTTAGAAATGACGGTTGAAGAGGCCTTGGATTTTTTCCGTGATATTCCTAAAATCGCGGATATATTAGAAGTTTTAAATGATGTCGGCTTGGGCTATATTCATTTAGGTCAGCCGGCCACAACTCTTTCGGGTGGGGAGGCTCAGCGAGTCAAATTGGCGACCGAACTGGCCCATCGGGCGACAGGCAAAACTTTATATATTTTGGACGAGCCGACGACCGGCCTTCATTTTGACGACATCAAAAAATTGTTAAATGTTTTGAATCGTTTGGTTGACGCTGGGAATTCTGTTATAGTAATTGAGCACAATCTCGATGTTATAAAAACTGCCGATTACATTATCGATTTAGGACCCGAAGGCGGCGACGACGGCGGTAAAGTCGTGGCGACCGGCGATCCCGAAGAAATCGCTCATGTTCAAAAATCATATACGGGCCAATTTTTAAAAAATGTTCTGAAACAAAAAAAATAGCTATTTTTTTTAAATAAGTGTTAAAATATAAAATCATGAACGAAAAGCTTGTTTTTAAAATTAAAAAATTTCCCGATAGTCCCGGTGTTTATGTGATGCGTGATAAAAATCGTCGTCCTTTATATATCGGCAAAGCTTCTTCGCTTAAGCGGCGGACATTGTCGTATTTTCAGCGGCCGCAGGAAACGCGCATCGAACAAATGCTCTCTCAAATTTCTAATATTGAAACCAAAAAAACCGATTCGGTGATCGAAGCCTTATTTTTAGAAAATGACTTAATTAAAAAATATAAACCAAAATATAATATTAAGCTCAAAGACGACAAGACTTTTTTGGGTATTTTTATTACTAAAGAAGAGTGGCCGCGGGTATATCCGGCGAGAATCACTCAAAAATTGCCCAAAGGAGAATTCTACGGTCCATTTCCATCGGCTGGTCAAGTCCGCGAGGCGCTCCAAATTATTCGTAAAATCTTTCCGTTTCGAGTATCTTGCACACCCTTGTCTGGCAAAGCCTGTTTTGAATACCATCTCGGCCAATGCCCGGGCGTTTGCGCCGGCAAGGTGGAAAAGAAAGATTATCAAAAAACCATTCGCCAAATAAAACTGTTTTTGCGTGGCAAAAAAAAGAGCGTCATCAAAGAATTAGAAAAAGAGATGAAAGAATCGGCCAAAAAAATGGATTTCGAAGGCGCGGCCAAATTACGCGATAAAATTTTTGCTTTAAAGCACATTCAAGATGTCGCCTTAATCACCGAAGAAAATCTGCTGTATCCGCAAGACATTCCGTCTCGAATTGAGGCCTACGATATTTCTAACATTTCGGGTGCGTTCGCGGTTGGTTCGATGATTGTTTTTACCGAAGGCTTAATTGATAAGTCGCAATATCGCAAATTCAAAATCAATACCGTTTCCGGCGTCAACGATATTGCCGCTTTAAAAGAAATGTTGGATCGACGCTTGAATCATAGCGAATGGGCCATGCCGGACCTAATTTTAATCGATGGCGGGAAAGGCCAGGTCAATGGGGCCAAAGAAATCTTAAAAATTAGGCGTTTGCCCATTCCAGTCATCGGCATCGCCAAAGGACCAGATCGAGATAAAAACGAAATCATCGGGGCGAATAATTTATCGTTCGATAAAAAACTCTTACTTCGGGTTCGCGACGAAGCTCACCGGTTTGCGATTGAATATTACCGTCTGAGACATCGGCAGAATTTAAAATAATTGCTCGGTTGTGCTCATGGCTCGTTTGATAAAAATATAGTATATTAGTACTAAAGGAGATTTATAATGAGAAAGCCTCTGATTATTGGTAATTGGAAAATGAATACGACTTTGTCCGACGCCATCGTTTTAACGACGGCCATTCGCAATGCGGCTCACGAACTCGAAGAAGCGGAAATTGTTTTATGCCCGCCTTTTACTTGGCTCGTGCCGATGCAGGAATTGTTAGAACATGCCCCGGCTAATCTGAAACTTGGCGCCCAAAATATGTGGTTTGCTGAAAAAGGAGCCATGACCGGGGAAATTTCACCTTTAATGCTCGAAGGTTTAGCCAGTTACGTTATTTTAGGGCACAGCGAACGGCGAATGCATTTTGACGAATCTAATGCCTTAATCAATGATAAAGTTCAAGCGGCGCTACTGCATAAAATTAGGCCCATTATTGCTGTCGGCGAACTTAAAAAAATGCCTCAAGTCAAAAAAGGGAGAGGCCGTCCTTCAGAGATTTCCGTTAAAATGGATATTTTGGAAGAGTTAAGAGCGGCTTTAAAGGGTGTTTCGGCCGAAAATGTCTCTAAAGTGATTATTGCCTATGAGCCAGTTTGGGCAATCGGCACTGGTACGCCGGCCACTGGTGAATATGCCAATGAAATGGCCTTTAAATTAAGAAAGGTTTTATCGGATAAATACGGCGATGAAATTGCCCAGGAAATAAGAATCCTCTATGGCGGCTCGGTGGATTCGGAAAATATTAAAGATTTTGTTTATCAACCGGAAATTGATGGGGCTTTAGTGGGGGGCGCGTCATTGAAAGCCAATGAGTTTATTAAAATTTGCGAAAAAATTGCTGGCAGAGAGGAAGAATAAGTGCTTGTGACTTCCAAACAAATGGTTTTAGCAGCCCGCCAAAACGGTTATGCGGTCGGTTGTTTTAATACTTCCGATTTGGAAATCACCAAGGCAATTATTGCCGCGGCCACAGCTCAAAATTCACCGGTCATCATCGCCACTTCTGAAAAAGCGATTGAGTATGCCGGTTTAGAAACGTTAGCCGCGTTGATTAAAGAAGAAGCTCTTCAAGCTAAAATCCCGGTAGCCTTGCATCTTGATCACGGTCAAAGTATTACCACCGTCGAAAAATGTCTTCGAGCCGGTTACACTTCGGTGATGTTCGATGGTTCGAGTCTCCCTTTGGAAGAAAATGAAGTCAAAACTCGCCACGCCGTTGAGCTGGCTCATCATCAAGGGGTGCCGTGCGAGGGAGAACTGGGACATTTGGGTAAAGTGGAAGAAAATACGATTGATTACACGGACCCGGATGATGTGCCGGGGTATCTCGAACGGACCGGGGTGGATTTTTTGGCGGTTTCGGTTGGCTCAAAACATGGGAGCGAAGGTGAAGGAACGGAAAATCTTAAGATTAGTCTTTTAAATAAAATCAGCCAAAAGACGGATAAGCCGCTGGTTTTACACGGCGCGTCCGGGGTGGCCGAAAGTGATATCCGCGCCGCCATTCAATATGGTATTGCCAAGGTTAATATCGACACTGATATTCGGCTCACCTTTTCAAAATCAATAAGAAAAGTTGTTAGCCAAAACCCTCACGAGAATGATCCCCGAGAGATTTTAATTCCGGTGATGGGCGAAGTTCAAAGGCTGGTTGAAGAAAAAATTAAGTTGTTTGGTTCAGACGGTAAAGTTTCAAAATGATTTATGATTGTATCACAATCGGCGATTGCATGAGAGATATTTTCGTTTTTCCGGCGCTTTCCGAAATGGAAAAACCGATTGAGGGTAGAAAAATTTCAAAGGACGAAAAATATAATGAATATCTCGTTTTTGGTTTAGGTGATAAAATTACCGTTGCTGACGCTCAGTATTCTGATGGCGGCACGGCCGCTAACGTGGCTGTCGGGCTGACAAAATTGGGTCTAAAAACGGCTCTTGTCAGCGCGCTGGGAGGTGACACGGTGGGCGAAGAGCTCCGTCAATCGATCGAGGACAAAAAAGTCCAGACTTCTTTTACGAAAATCATCCGAGGGAAAAAATCAGGTTTTTCAGTCATTGTATCTTATAAAGGCGAACGAACGATTTTTGTTTATCATTCTTTTGGTCCAGCGGATTTTAAATTACCGGACGCCGGAACGATGTGGTACTATTTGGGGCCTATGGCTGAAGGCTACGAAAAATTATTTAATCAAATTGTGAGCGCTCTCGTTAAAAATGATATAAAAATTGCCCTCAATCCCGGTGGCGAGCAGATCGAGAGAGGATTAAACTCCTTTGGTGGTTTACTTAAATTAATAAGTATTATATTTTTAAATCGCGAGGAAGCCCAAAAACTTTCTGGTCTTTCGGGTTTTCCAACGGTTAAAGACATGGCCAAAGTTATTCAGTTCCAGGGTCCACAGGTCGTGGTTATTACTGACGGGGTTGAAGGCGCCTATGCTTATAACGGGATTGATTTTCTAAAAGTTGGTTCATATCCGGGTCATCTTTTAGAAGCGACGGGCGCGGGCGATGCCTTTGCTTCGGGTTTTTTAGCCGCCCAAATTTATGGTGAGTCCATGAAAGATTCCTTAAAATGGGGGGTCATTAATGCCGCTTCGGTGGTGGGAGTAATCGGGGCCCAAGGCGGATTGTTGAGGAAAAATATAATTTCGAGGAGGGCGAAGGAGTACAGATGGCCCGCCGACACCTTGCGATTTTCCTAAAAGGTGCGGCTGAGAAGGTTCTGAGCGGGGAAAAGAAAGTTGAAATCCGGCTCTCACAAAATCGAACCCTGCCTTATTTAGAAGTTTCTAAAGATGACGAAATTCTGCTTAAAACATCGGGGGAACGGGTGATCGGCCGAGCTTTAGTGGAAAACGTTCTTTTCTATGATAATCTTACCCCTAAAATGGTTCGAGCCTTGCAAGATGTCCACTTTGAAGATACCGCGATGGAAGATTCTTTTTGGCAAAAGAAGTTGGATTCTCATTTTGCCACGGTCATATTTTTAAAGAATCCCCAGAAATTTATCAGCCCGATTAATTTTAGAAAAAAAGATCGCCGGGGGTGGGTCGTTATTGATCAAAATTAAATATTTAATTGGAAAGGAGTAAGCAAATGAAAATCGCCATCAATGGTTTTGGGCGAATTGGCCGCACTTTTTTTCGGGCGGCTTATAAAAGAAAGTTAGATATCGTGGCCATTAATGATTTGGGCGATATTAAAACACTGGTTCATCTTTTAAAATACGATTCGACTTACGGGTCGTTTGCGGGGCAAGTGGCGGTTAAAGATGGTCAAATGATGGTTGACGGAAAAATGATTAAAGTTTTGACAGAGAAAGAGCCGGCCAAGCTGCCCTGGGGAGATTTAGGGGTTGAACTTGTTATTGAATCAACGGGCGTTTTTACCGATCACGAAAGCGCCGGCGCCCATATTCAGGCAGGAGCTAAAAATGTAATAATTTCAGCACCAGCTAAAGATAAAAAAGATGCGGCGGAAAAAGTCAAAACGGTCGTTTTGGGTGTCAACGACGCCGAATTTAATCCGAGTGAAGATGTCTTATCAATGGCTTCGTGCACAACAAACTGTTTAGCGCCGGTGGCTGATGTTTTACATAAGAATTTTAAAATCGAAAAATCATCGATGTCGACCATCCATTCCTACACGATGGATCAAAGATTGCAGGATGATTCCCATAAAGATTTAAGGCGCGCTCGCTCGGCGACGCAGTCAATTATTCCCACCACGACCGGTGCTACCATCGTCGCCGCCGAGGTGATTCCCGATCTTAAAGGAAAAATGGACGGCCTATCTTATCGTGTCCCCACAATGACCGTTTCTTTGGTTGACTTTGTGGCATTAGTCGGCAAGAACACGACAGTCGAAGAAGTCAATGAGGCATTTAAAAAAGCGGCCGCTGATCCTTCGTATAAAGAAGCCCTGGCCGTTACTGAGGAACCATTAGTGAGTATTGATTTTCGAAGCGATCCTCATGGTGCGATTGTTGATCTCTTGTCGACCCAAGTGATTGATGGTAATCTTATAAGAGTTGTCGCGTGGTACGACAACGAAATGGGATACTCGGAGCGTTTAGCCGCCTTTTGCCAGTTTGTCGAAGAAAAAATCAAAAAATAATATCCCAATAGAGGAGCGCCATGGGTAAAAGTTGGATAATCGTGATTGGTATCGTCTTAGTCGTGATTGTTGTTTTTGCCATTTTTGGATACTCGAAAATTTCAAATAACAGTGGTGGCAGTGCCACTTCTTCACCCTCGCCGACAGCCTTGTCGCAAAATCAGACCTATTTTTCTTCTGACGCTAAGATAATGTTTTTTTATTCCGATTATTGCCATTGGTGTCAACAAGAAGAAGCGGACGTCTTGCCTGATTTAGGCAAACAAGGTTATAAACTTAAACCGATGGATATTGCGACGGACTCTAATTTGGCTTCGCAATACAAAATCGATGGCACGCCGACTTTTATCGCCGCCAATGGTGATCGTTTGACGGGTTATCAGGATGAAAATACTCTCAAAGCGTGGCTTGACCAACATAAGTAATATATGAATAAGGATTCTAAAGAGGAGGAAGTTTGAAAAAATCAGTTCAATCATCCATTGGGATTATTATTTTAATTATAGGTGTCTTGACCTTGGGCGTGGATCGAATCTTCGTCTCGGCCGACACGGGAACGAGCTGGTTCCCACCCATGACCGTGCTGACCATTGTGGCCTTGGTCTTGTTTTTAATCGGGGCCATCTGGCTTTTTCGGACATTGTTCGACTAAAGCTTGCCTCACTAATAATAAATTGTAACAAATAACGCATATATAATTAGAAAGATCAGTATTAGTTATTAGTTTAAGTTTGCTATCAGTGAGGCCTTATGGAAGTGGAATTTAATGGTGAAAAGTTTGAGATAAAACCCCATCAAACGGTTCTGGAAAATCAGAAAGGTAAGCCTTTCAAAGATTTTAGTGATATCGCGATTACTCGTGACGAGTCAAAATGTATTGGCTGCGGTCTTTGCCGCGAGGTTTGTCTAGCCAATAATTCGCTTGGCATTCCCGTCGAGGAAAAAGTGGGGGAGTGTCTTTATTTTCGGCCAGATGGCAAATTAAACTTTTCCGAAAGTAATTGTACTCGTTGTGGCCAATGTGTGATCGCTTGTCCAACTGGAACATTAGCCGAAAAAGAAAATATTGATGAGGTGAAAGCGGCCTTGGCTGACCCAACTAAATGCGTGGTGGCCCAAGTCGCACCGTCGGTTCGGGTCAGTGTTTCCGAAAGTTTTGGCGGCCCAGTCGCGGAAAATTGGGAAGAGAAAATTGTCGCCGCTTTAAAAAAATTAGGGTTCGATTATGTTTTTGATGTCAATGTCGGCGCCGACTTTACTACTTATGAGGAAGCTCACGATTTAAAAGAGCGAATCGAAAAAAATACCTTGCCGTTATTTACTTCTTGTTGTCCGGCGCGAGTAAAATATATTGAAGATTTCCATCCAGGACTGGCTGACCACATCACGACGGTTCGTTCACCGCAGCAATGTCTGGCGGTTTTGGTTAAAACTTACTTTGCTAAAAAGAAAAATATTGATCCCAAAGACATTGTCGTCGTTTCAATTATGCCTTGCATTGCCAAGAAGTTTGAATCCCGCCGTCAGGGCGAGGATAAATCTGGGAGTTACGATGTTGATTGGGTTTTGACCACCCGCGAATTTATTAAAATGGTTAAATTGGCCAAGATTGATTTGAAAAATATTACGCTGGAAAAATTTGATTCACCGCTGGGTGAAGCCTCCGGTGCCGGGGCGATTTATGGTGCTTCTGGCGGAGTGATAGAGTCAGCGGTGCGGACTTTCGCGGAAATATTTCACAACGAGAAACTAGATAAAATAGATTATCAAGAATTCCGCGGCATGGAGGGCATTAAAAAAGCGACGCTAAAAATCGGCGGGGAAGAGATCAAAATTGCCATTGCCACAGGGTTAGCCAACGCCGAAAAAATTATTGCCGAAGTTAATCGCGGCGAAATCTATCACTATGTGGAAGTGATGGCTTGTCCGGGCGGCTGCGTTGGCGGCGGCGGACAGCCGAAGCCGCAAAAAATGGGTGTCATTGACAAAAGAAGAAAAGCTCTCTATGAAATTGATCAAAAAAAGAATATTCGTAAGGCCCACGAGAATCCCATCGTCCAACAAGTTTATAAAGAATTTTTGGGTTGTGCTGGGAGCCCGAAAGCGAAAAAATATTTGCATACGATTTACGATAAATCGCAGTCGAGAATTTGTTTAATGGAAGGAGAAAAATGAACGCTCAAACAAAAGTTTTAGAAAAATTAAGAGCTAAAGAAATTGCTTGGTTTGTAGGTTTGATGGCCGTGGCGGTAGTCGTGCCACACTATATTCACAACCAATTTGTGACCGGGCCGATTGTTAACGCTGTCTTATTTATCGCCGTAATGACAATCGGGGCGGGAAATGCCGTTTTGATCGGATTATTTCCGTCGGTGGTGGCCTTAATATCGGGTTTATTATTAGCGCCATTAGCGCCCATGATTCCATTTATTATGATTTCCAATGCCATCTTAATAGTCGTGTTTTCGAGTCTGCGCAAAACTAACTACTGGGCCGGCGTTTTGGGCGGCACCTTATTTAAATACGCTTTTTTATATTTAACATCAACTATCGTTATTGGCTTAATCTCAAATCATAATATCGCTCTTAAAGCAGCCGCCACGATGATGGCCTGGCCGCAAATCATCACGGCACTTATCGGCGGCGTTATGGCTTTTGGAGTCTTAAAATTAAATGAAAAAGGTTCAACAAGCAAAAATTAAAGGTAAAAATATCCTCTTACGTATTGATGCCGATGTACCGATCACTGACGGTAAAGTAACTGACAGTGAGCGTTTATCGGCTAGCGTCCCAACGATTAAATATCTGCTTGAAAACGGCGCGCGGCAAGTCACGATTATGGGTCATCTTGGTCGACCGATGGGCCAGACGGTTAATCATTTGAAAATTTTGCCGGTGGAAAAAAAACTTGTCGAATTAATCGGCACGCATGATTACTGGAATATCTTAGAAAATCTTCGCTTCAACGCCGGTGAAGAAAAAAATGATTTGGCCTTTGCCAAAAAACTGGCGTTGGGTCAGGACATTTTTGTCCAGGATGCTTTTGCCACCTGCCACAGAGCCCACGCTTCCACGGTCGGGGTGGCCAAATTGTTGCCAAGCTATGCCGGGATGTCCGTTCAGCACGAAGTCGAGGGTTTATCTCAGATTCTATCAAGTCCGAAAAAAGGATTGATGATTATTATCGGTGGGAAAAAAGCCGAGGACAAATTACCGGTCATTGAAAATCTATTCGATCGAGGGGAAGTATTTATTATCGGCGGAGTGGTGGCCAGTACATTTTTGGTGGGCCGAGGATATCAGCTTGGCCGGTCATTAATCGAAGAAAAAGTTTTGCCTTATACTAAAAAAATTATTGAAAATTTTGAGAAAGACTCATCTAAGAAATTGTTTCTTCCGACCGATCTCTTGTTTTCAAAGTCTTTAGAAAAGCCGGTCGGAACAAAAGAAATTAGCATTAAATCAACTCAAGAAATTGACGGGCTCATGGGTGTCGATATTGGCGTGGAGACGACAGCCAATTATAAATATGAAATTAAAAAAGCCAAGACCATTTTTTGGAATGGCAACATGGGCGTTTCCGAAGTGCCGGCATTTAGCCGAGGCACCTGGAGGATTGCGGAAGCTATTGCCAATTCCAGCGCCAAAAAATATGCCGGCGGGGGCGATACTTCTGCTTTTGTCCGAAAAGTCGGTTTAGCGGATAATTTTGATTTTATTTCCAATGCCGGCGGGGCGTCTTTAGAATATTTAGCCGGTAAGAAATTACCTGGGCTCGAAGTGTTAGAATAGTTTAAGATTTTTATTGTCTGATGGACTATTGATAAAAGAGCGATTTTTTGTTATCATTGAACTTGTGGAAATAAGAAAAGAATTACTGCCGAAATCCAAAGCCAAGCTGACGATAAAATTATCTTCGCCGGAAATGCGAGGTTTTTTTGATCGTGTCTATAAAAAGCTCGCGCCCCAAGTCCAAATTGAAGGTTTTCGACCCGGCAGCGCGCCGCGTTCGATGATTCTTTCGGCCATTGGTGAAAACCGAATTAACTCGGAGATTGTTGATTTGGCCTTGCAGGAAAGTTATCCTTCAGCGCTAAAAAAAGAGAACTTATTGCCGATTGCGCCGCCCGTTATCAATATTAAAATGCTTAAAGATTTGACGGCCGATACGGCCGAACTTGAATACGAGGCAGAAATTGATTTGCTGCCGAAAGTGGAATTGGGCGATTATACGAAAATTAAGGCTCATAAAAAATTAACTAAAAATTTCAAAGCCAGTGACGAAGAAATCGAGCAAGTAATTTCACATCTTGCGCGGCAGCAGTCCGACTTTAAATCTTTTGAAGGTCCGCTAGAAGAAGGTGATCGTCTGGAAATGAATTTTGAGGGCTTTGAAAAAGGGATCAAGCTCGAGAATTTATCAAGCAAAAATTATCCGGTTATCTTAGGCAGTAAAGTTTTAATCCCCGAGTTTGAAAAAAAACTCATCGGTCTTAAGAAGGGTGAAAAAAAGGAATTTAGTTTAGAAATGTCGCCGAAACCTGAAGATAAAAAGCGAAAAATAGATTTTAAAGTGGAAGTTTTAGAAACACAAAAAGTCATCCTGCCTCAAATTAACGACGATTTTGCCAAAAAATTTCAAAAACCCTCGGTTCCGGAGCTTAAAAAATCGATCGCGGAAGATATTATCAAACAAAAAAGAGAAAAAGAAGGTAAAGAAATCGAAAATGAAGTTTTGGAAGGATTGCTGCGGATGGTTAAAGTTGACGTGCCGGAAAGTCTGATTAAGCAAGAAATTGAACGCGAAGTCAATGAAATGCGTTCGCGCGTTTCGATGTTTGGTTTAACGTTTGAACAATATCTTGGAAATTTGAAAAAAAGTTTGGATGAATTTAAGGAAGGTTTGAGACCTCAAGCAGAACGTACGATTAAAATTGGTCTGGCTTTAGGAGAGATAGTGAAATCTGAAAAGATTGATCCTAAGGATAAAGAAGCGGGTAAAAAAGCTCTCGAAAAATTAATAAGTTTGGCGACAAAATAAATTAGTACTCCCTGAGTAAAATCGATAGTGTCCTTGACAGAACTTGCCAGTTCTCTTAACATCTGATAATTTTGATTTACTAAGGACTAACTTACAGGAGGATAAAAATGCCCGAAAATCAAAGGAAAGGGGAGACGAATAAGAAAAAAAGGGCTTTAATCACGGGGCTAACTGGTCAAGATGGATCATATTTAGCCGAGTTTTTACTTTCCAAAGGCTATGAAGTCTATGGAATGGTTCGCCGGACCAGCACTCAAAATCTTGAACGCGTTGCTCATATTTTAGATCAGATTCATATTGTCAACGGCGATCTGGGGGATCAGTCATCGCTGGTTAGTATTATGACTGAAATTCAGCCGGACGAAATTTATAATTTAGCCGCCCAATCTTTTGTCAAAGGTTCTTGGAGCGAACCGCTTTCCACGGGTGAATATACCGGTCTGGGGGTGTTAAGAGTTTTAGAAGCGATGAGACAGGTTTGTTCCAAAGCGAAGTTTTATCAAGCTTCTTCTTCGGAGATGTTTGGCGCGGCTTTACCGCCGCAAAATGAAGAAACCCGTTTTTATCCTCGCTCGCCTTACGGTGTCTCAAAAGTTTTTGGCCACTATATCACCGTGAATTATCGAGAAAGTTATGGCCTTTTTGCTTGTAGCGGCATTTTATTTAATCACGAATCGCCACGCCGTGGCTTAGAATTTGTCACTCGAAAAATTACCGATGGGGTGGCCAAAATCAAGTTAGGTTTGGCTAAGGAGTTAAGGCTCGGTACTTTAGAGGCTAAGAGAGATTGGGGCTTTGCCGGCGATTATGTCGAAGCGATGTGGTTGATCTTACAACAAGACAAGCCTGATGATTACGTGGTGGGGACCGGCGTCAATCATACGATTAAAGATTTTGTCATCGCTGCTTTTAAGGCGGCTGATATCGATCACTGGCAAAAATATGTTAAAATCGACCAGAAGTTTATGAGACCGGCCGAGGTGATGGATTTAAGAGCTGATCCAACGAAGGCCCAAAAGAAACTGGGCTGGAAGTCGAAAGTAGATTTTGAAGAGCTGGTTAAAATGATGGTTGAAAGTGACGTGAGAAATCATCTGACTACTCGAGTAAAAAGAGATTTAGACACCCTGCAAAATTTTAGGATTTGAGATGAAAAAGAAAATTGTTGTCACTGGTTCTGACGGTTTTGTTGGTAAATATTTAGTTGAACTTTTAGGGCGTAGTCAAGATAAAATTTACCGGCTCGATCGTCCGCAAGCCGACATCACCAAATTTTCACAAGTAAAAATTTACTTAAAAAAAATTAAACCGGATCAAGTTTATCATCTAGCTGGGTTTGCTTCCGGGGCCGGCAAAGATAAGAATTTAATTTTTGAAGTTAATGTCGAGGGCACTCTCAATATTTTGAGGGCCTTAAAGGAAATCGGAAAACCCTGCAAAGTGTTGCTGGCCTCCACCGCTTATGTTTATGGTAATACGTCGACTTGTGCCAAAGAAAATGCCGCGACCTCACCTGGAAGTTTTTACGACCAAAGCAAATTAAAGATGGAAGTCGAAGCAAAAAAGTATCATGGCGATAATCTTGAAATTGTGATTACGCGGGCCACCAACCACACTGGTCCGGGTCAGAAACCTGGTTTTGCCGTGCCGGATTTTTGTTTTGAAATTGCGGCTACCAAAGATAACGGCGAAATCGCGGTCGGCAACCTGGAGACTAAAAGAGATCTGTTCGATGTTCGCGATTGCGTGCGAGCTTACAAAATGGTGATGCAAAAGGGAAAAACCGGCGAGTTCTATAATATCGGTCCTGGTCATCCGGTCTCGATGAAATCAGTTTTAAAAAAGATCATCGCCATCTCGAAAAAGAAAATTAAAACCGCACCTGACCTAAAACGGATAAGGCTGTCAGACATCACTAAAAATTGCGTCAATAGCACTAAAATTAAAAAACTCGGCTGGCAGCCAAAGATCAGTTTAGAAAAGACTCTCAAGGATACTTATCGTTCTTTTCTGATTTGACAAACGCTCGAATGTAAAGTATAATTTACGTCGAGGTATTAATGAACGAAAAAAGTTCTCTTAATAAAAAGGAAATTATCAATCAATATCTGGTGCCGATGGTGGTGGAAAAAACCCAGTTTGGTGAACGCGCCTATGATATATATAGTCGGCTTTTGGTTGACCGGATTATCTTTTTGGGTGGGCCGATTGACGACCATGTCGCCAATTTGATTATGGCCCAACTTTTGTTTTTGGAATCGGAAGACCCGAAAAAAGATATTTCCGTTTATATCAACTCACCTGGTGGGGTGGTTTCGGCGGGCATGGCGATCTACGATACGATTCAGTACATCAAACCGGATGTGGAAACGATTTGTATCGGTCAAGCGGCTTCGGCCGCCGCGGTATTGCTCGCGGCCGGCACAAAGGGGAAAAGATACGCTTTACCGAACGCGCGGGTAATGATTCATCAAGTGATGGGCGGGGCCGAAGGCCAAGCGACCGACGTCGAAATCCAAACGCGCGAGATTTTACGGATCAAAAAAGCGATTAATGAAGTTTTAGCCAAACATACCGGTCAGACAATCGCCAAAATCGAAAAAGACACCGACCGCGATTTCTATATGACCGCCGCGGAGGCTAAGAAATATGGAATTGTCGATCAAGTGATAAAAAGTTAAACTGCTACAAACTACAAAAAATTCGATACAAAAATACAAAATACAAAAGAAAATATTGCAACTTAAAAATTTGGCTTGCTCTCCATAGCCCGCACTGAAAGTACACTTTGTAATAGGTTTTTCAGTAAGGGCGCAGGAGGGAATTAGGAATGAGGAAGAAAGGGGATCTGATAATGAACGAACTGGATCATGTCCAAAGCCGGTTTCGTGAGTACGGGGTGACGGCCAGAGACATCGCATTACATCATGCAATTAGAGCAGATCTGGCAAGTCGTTCTGAAGATGAAGCCGATGCCGATCGAGCTTATTGGCACACCGTTGCCTGGCGCCGCGAAGTTGGAGCTGCATTCTTCGGAGTCGATGACTGAAAGGAGGCGGCGATGAAATGGTATCACTGGCTGTTGGCAGTTGCATGGTTCCTCTTTATGGCGTCTCCAGCCATTGTCATCTACCGGAGTCGGAGGAAACGGCGATGAAGAAGCTGGAGGATGTTCTGCTTGGAATTCTGATGGCTACCATCATTCTGGTGGGGCTGACTTTCAACTGGGTGGGATAAAGAGAAAGGGTTGAAAGGAGGCGACGATGGCGGGGTTTCTGCCAGTCGTGCATAAGCACTATCAGCCAGGCAAAGCGGCGAGGGAAGCAGAGATGTTTCCATCTAACCGTGCTGGATTGCTGGTGCCGGGTGAGATGGATCCAGGGCTGGCGTGGTGTGAATCGGTAAGGGAAGTGGATCCGGATCTTTCAATCACGCTGGCACTACTGTATGACATGACGGGCCCCGTCGCCTAGTTTGGCCTAAGGCTACTGGGCCACAGCAGTGACCCGGGACGGATATCGCGGGTTCGAATCCCGCCGGGGCCATTGCTATTCTGACGAAACTTAGGCTTCGGCCTATCGATAGGCCGTGAGAGAGAGGAGAAAGCGGGCCTCTGTACAAGATGGACCCACGCTACGTTGTTCTGTTCCTTGTAAACCCCAAATAGCGTGGCCAACAACTAGGATGGGCGCCAACGTCTCACCCGCAGCGGCGCCCATCCGACCACAAGTCCCGAGCTTCGGCTCATATTCGTTTTCGTTGTCGCACAAACTGCTGTGGAAGGAGAATGCTCTTCCGGCTGACACACACCGAACCGGTGTGAAAACTGAAGATTTCGTTACAGGCAAAGTGCGGGCGCGCACCTACACGCGCCCGCACATAAAATCCTCGAGCAAGTCTTTTGCTCGTTCCATACCGAGGGGACGCACCCGCGTCCCCTCCTCATTCCTGATTCTTAAACCACTAACATATAGGCTCTTGACATCAATCACGAAATATTTTATGATGAGCTTGAGCTGTGATAAGTTCCAAGGAGTTTTGCTGATGGAGAAAAGTTTTTAACAATATAACGTTAAAAATGTATCGAAGATAGTCACAAAAATTCCGACTGTCAGGAATTTTTTTGATTGTCTTTGATGGCATGAACTTTAACAACGTAATATCGAATGTGCGAACCAATAAATCGTAAAAAAACGAAATACTTTCAGTTTTTTTGCGGTTGCAAGAACTTCTATGGTAATAGAAGTAAAAAAACTCCTTTCTTTAAGATTAGAAATAAAAGAAATCTAAGTCAGATGTTTATCTAGAGCAATCTAGATTCTCATAACAATTTTGAGAGTTTGATCCTGGCTCAGGATGAACGCTGGCGGCGTGCCTAACACATGCAAGTCGTACGCTCGTAAGAGCGTGGCGAACGGGTGAGTAATAGCAAGGAACGTGCCTTATCCCGGGAAATACCCCGCCGAAAGGTGGGTTAATGTCCCATAGTCTCGCAAGAGTAAAGCTCCGGCGGGATAAGATCGGCCTTGTTCCTATCAGCTTGTTGGTGGGGTAATGGCCTACCAAGGCTTCGACGGGTAGCTGGACTGAGAGGTTGACCAGCCACAATGGGACTGAGACACGGCCCATACACCTACGGGTGGCAGCAGTTGGGAATATTGCGCAATGGACGACAGTCTGACGCAGCGACGCCGCGTGAAGGAAGACGCCCCTCGGGGTGTAAACTTCTTTTTTAGGGGACGATTGTGACGGTACCCTAAGAATAAGAGCCTGCTAACTACGTGCCAGCAGCAGCGGTAATACGTAGGGCTCGAGCGTTATCCGGATTTATTGGGCGTAAAGCGCATGCAGGTGGATTTCTAAGTTGAACTTCAAAGCCCGCAGCTCAACTGCGGTTCGGGGTTCGATACTGGAAATCTTTGAGGATAGCAGGGGCAAGCGGAATTCCCGGTGTAGCAGTGAAATGCGTTGATATCGGGAAGAACACCAATGGCGAAGGCAGCTTGCTAGGTTATCCTGACACTCAGATGCGAAAGCGTGGGGAGCGAACGGGATTAGATACCCCGGTAGTCCACGCCGTAAACGATGCAGACTAGCTATCAGAAGTATCGACCCTTCTTGTAGCGAAGCTAACGCGTTAAGTCTGCCGCCTGGGAAGTACGGCCGCAAGGCTAAAACTCAAAGGAATTGACGGGGACTCGCACAAGCGGTGGAGCATGTGGTTTAATTCGACGATAAGCGAAGAACCTTACCAGGACTTGACATCTAGGGAAGAGACTAGAAATAGACTCGTGCCGGAAACGGAACCCTAAGACAGGTGCTGCACGGTTGTCGTCAGCTCGTGCTGTAGAGTGTGGCCTTAAGTGGTCCAACGAGCGCAACCTGTATTCTGTGTTAATTTTCACAGGAGACTGCCGTAGTTTATACGGAGGAAGGTGCAGATGACGTCAAATCAGCGTGGCTCTTACGTCCTGGGCAACACACGTGCTACAATGGTGGATATAAAGAGTCGCAAAACGGTAACGTTAAGCTAATCTCTCAAAAACCACCCCAGTACAGATTGAGGGCTGCAACTCGCCCTCATGAAGTTGGAATCGCTAGTAATCGTGGGTCAGCACACCACGGTGAATACGTTCTCGAGTCTTGTACACTGGCGCCTTGCCGTAAAAATGCCAGTTGGTTGAGAAACCAACTTTCCGGCCTGCAAACCGGAAAAAGCGAAATCACAGTCTAATGAAAGGTGACTTTCTAGGCGAAGGGTGAAAGTAGCATTTGCTAGCTTGAATACTCGAAGGTTATTGAATCCGCGCGATCCTCCGTGTGCATGGAGAAGCGATTTGCAGACTTAATGATTCAATAATATATGGGTGTCGAGATAGTGAAGAATGGTATTTTTATGACCAAGGGAGATCTTGTATTATCCTCGAGGGTTATTTATACTCGAGGTAAAGTAAAGCGCAAGCCTATTAATGTAATACAAGAAGTCTGCAGCGCTCATAGTACTCCGATGTTTCAGTCGGAGGAAGGAGCAAAATTGTCTAAACTTAATCCCCATTATGTTGCGGGGTTTATCGATGGAGAAGGATGTTTTGCCATCAGTATCGGTCAGCATAAAACTTTAAAGAATCGTCGAGAAATCAAATTAGAGTTTGAAATCGAGTTGAGGGCTGATGACAGACAAATTCTGGAAAGAATTCGAGAGACATTAGGATGTGGCAATATATACGAATTGAATTACGAAAGATATGGTTGGCATCCCCATGTCAAATACAAAATCCAGAAACTCCAAGATTTTCAAGAAAAACTAATACCTTTTTTTCGAAAATATCCTTTACAGGCCAAAAAGGCAAAAAGTTTTAGAATTTTTTGTCAGGCGGTAGAGGCCGTTGCCAAGAAAGAACATCTTACTCCAAGAGGCATACAAAAATTTCGTAAATACCAGCAACGAATGAGAATAGATGGAAAAAAGACAGTAACCGCGAGGGTGCGGGAAAACCGCTTGCCCCGTGGTGTTTCGGCTGTTAATGGTAACATTAACAGGTTGAAAAAACCGCCCGTCAAGCCAGCCGAGTCGGCGGGGCCCGAATTCCGCGAATGCGGGACACGGCCAAGTCGGTGAGGAGGGCTAAGTCGTAACAAGGTATCGCTAGGGGAATCTGGCGATGGATCACCTCCTTTCTAGGGAGTAAACACCTAGGTCCCGAGTGAAGCGCGCAAGCGTGAATCAAGGGATTATAGTGTCGATCGCGGAGATATGATTGTGTTATAGTCAGCGTTTCTTGCAACCACAAAAATACTGAAAGGAATGTTTAAAACAAATGTTTCTTCCAGATTAAATTTTCAAAAAGAGGCTCGCAAGGGCTTCTTTTTGGTGGAGTAATAACGTCGATCCTAAAATTGCCTGGTTGACCAAAGGATTATCATTAGTTAAGATAAAAAAGAAAGGAAAATATTATGAATGAAATTCCCAAACCAGAATCAAAAGATCTCGGAGCAAGTGAAGTAAATTTAAGCAATGAAGAAAAAGCAGCGAGGGCACAAGAGGAATTAGACCAAACATTAGCTCAGATGCAAGAACGAATCGAAAAAGACGAAAGACCGGGAGATAAAGAATACTTCAGTGAGGTTACTGAGATTATCGGCCAGATTCGTCAGCTTGCCGTAAGTGATCAAGAGGGATTTATTCCTGTTTTAAATGAGAGTAAATTTTTTTGGCAAGTGTTAGTTGAAAAACGCGGTTGGACGGGATTGGATCAAACGGTCAGGGATTTAAGCGGCGACGAATTAAGATTGGAAATAGATGAGGGTGGATTTCGAAATCAAGGCGCCGGAATTAGAATTTTGAGAAATAAAGAAAAAATATCATCGGATGTTGAACCGCTCGACTCCCGTGATTTATAGGCTTTGATGACATTGCTAGTGCAAAGTAAATAAGATAGTAAGAAGCGGCTTTAAAAACAGCCGTTTTTTTGTGTGAAATATTCATAGAAATATCAAGACTGCTTGAGTTTTTTATCGTAAAAAAATAATATAAAGATAGAATGCGGTAGCAAGGAGAAGCGATGGCACGTTCAGGCAATAGCAACGGGCCGGCTGGAGCACCAGCGGGCGAAAATGTCCAGGACAAGGCCGGCGATTATGTCGTCTTGGCCTTGGTTGGCAGCGCTCTTCTACTTGGAGCACTGGTGGGCTGGTTATGCTACGGCACAACCAGCGATTTGAAAGAAGCAGAGTCCGTCTCACTCACTGAAGAGTTCCCAGTTTAAGTGGTAGCTCGTTAGGGTAGACGAGCTCGAATAACCAGCTAGGACGTCGGGCCGGGTCGCCTTCGGGCACCCGGCCCACACTTATTGAAATAAACCTTTAAAGATGATAAAATTTATTTGTTAAGGGCGACTAGCTCAGTGGTAGAGCGCGTCTCTGATAAAGACGAGGTCGAAGGTTCGATCCCTTCGTCGCCCACCAGAAGCAACCCACATGGTTGTTTTTTGATTTTTCTGCTACTATTAATAGAGATGATTAAAGGAGAGGGATGATTACCTATCTATCTTGGTGGTACGCTCAGGAGCCTTTGTATCTTTGGCGATCGATTAAAATCGTCACCAAAAAAATTTATTTGAATTTTTCGATCACGACATTACTGCGCACTCTTTTTGATCCGTGGAAACGAGACGTCATGGCGGCCGAAAATGCTTCCTTGAACGTCCGGTTTAATATTTTAATTGGCAATCTGGTTTCCAGACTCGTCGGTTTTGTCTTGCGATTTTTTACAATTTGGGCCGGACTAATCACCACCATTGGTGCATTTTTTATAATGGTCGCCTTGTTTCTTATTTGGCTTTTTCTACCAATTTTGATTTTGTTTTTAATGATTAACGGTATAAGAGTGATATTCAATGGCTAGTTTTGATTATTACAATTCAAAAGCGCGGCGCCAGTACTTAGCCAGGAAGAATTTTTCGCAGGGTGTCTTTTGGGCTTCCACGGTCTTGGTAATTATCTTACTTTTGGTTTCGATTTATCTTTTTTTTCAAAGCGTGACTTTTTTGGCCGGCTTGGGGCAGCTGCTTTTCGGTCTGGGTTTGGCTTTTCAAGGTTATCTCTTAGCCAAGAAATACCGAACATCGAACCTCAAGGCCACCGATAATATTGTGGATCGATTTTCCTCAGAGCTATTTGATCTTTTTGAAGCGACCATTGAGGAAGCTAGAAAAGAAAATGTAACGAGCATTACTCCGGAATATCTTTTTACCAAGATGTCGCTTTTGAATTCCGAGGCCATGATAGAGATCCGTTTGGGCTTGCCATTGGTCGTCCCTTCAAAAAATCGGCCGACGGGATCCGTACCGGTTTTCTCGCCGGCTTTAATTTCGATTACCGAGAAGCTCAACCCTCAAAGCCAAATTGAGATTGAAGATTTTCTGGCCTTGCTCGTCCAATCATCCGAAGCGATTCAGTCGGCGCTTTTCGAACACAACCTGACTAAAAAAGATTTAGCCATCATTTTTAATTGGCTTAAAAGCACCAAAAAACGTCTTAAGAAACCGAAGTTTTGGCAGGATGAAGTTTTTCAGGCGGGCATCGGCCAAGACTGGTCATATGGCTATACGCCAGTTTTGTCACTTTATTCGGAAGATCTTTCACGCTATTTTTCCAACACTAATTTAGAGATCAATATTTTTTCTCATGCCGGCAAACTCGATGAAATCGAAACCGTCCTCGCTAAAGCCAACAAAAACAATGTCTTGCTGACGGGCGAGCCGGGCGTCGGCAAGCAAACCATTATTAACGCGCTCGCCTTAAAATTGGCAAGGGGAAGGTGTTTACCGGCCTTGAAATATAAACGAATTCGCGAACTTAATATCGGTAAACTTTTAGCTGGCGCCGAGGCGGGCACCGTCAGAGCCAGACTGGAAGGCTCGCTTTCGGATGCGGTCGGGGCGGGCAATATTATTCTCTATATTAATAATTTTCAAAGTTTGCTCGGCGGAAGCGCAGCGGCCAATGACGTCGGCGGCGTTGATGCCTCGCAGATTTTAATTCCCTATTTGGAAAGTTCAAACCTTAGAATTATTGCCTCTGTCAGCCCCGATGATTATTTTTCGGTGGTCAGACGTCGAACAGGCATTGAGGAAGCAATGGAAAAAATCGAGGTCGCCGCCCCTGAGCCTGAAGATGTCCCGCCCATTTTGTTGGAATCGGTTAATTACGTCGAATATAAATATAATGTTTTCTATCCGTATCAGACGCTCAAAAAAATCGTGGAGCTCTCAGCGCGTTATATTCACGAAGTGCCGTTTCCGGAAAAAGCCTTGAGATTGCTGGAAGAATCGGCGGTCGGGCTACAGGGTGAAAAAATTAAAATCGTCACGCCAGCCGAAATTGAAAGCTTGGTTTCCAAAAGAACCAATGTGCCGATTGGCCAAGTCGGCGAGAAAGAAAAAGACCGGCTTCTCAATTTAGAATCGATTCTGCACCAACGAGTTATTGGGCAGGACGAAGCAATTAACGCGGTCGCCAATGCTTTACGGCGGGTCCGGTCAGGTTTGACGACGGGCAAGCGACCCGCCGGGGTATTTTTATTTTTAGGCCCGACCGGTGTCGGCAAAACCGAAACGGCCAAAGCTCTGGCGGAAAGTTACTTCGGCAGTGAAAAAAATATGATTCGCTTAGATATGAGCGAATATGAACAACCGGATTCGCTCGATCGGCTGATTGGAACGGTTCAAAATCCGGCCGGCATTTTAACCGATGCGATTTTGGCTAAACCTTTCTCGCTGATTTTATTAGACGAACTCGAAAAGGCCGATAAAAATGTCCTTAATATTTTCTTGCAAGTTTTCGAGGACGGCCGCTTGACCGATCCGCGCGGTAAAGTCAGCGATTTTACTAATTCCATTATTATTGGTACTTCCAACGCTGGCTCAGAATTTATCCGGGAAAATGTCGGTCGGCTCAGCGCCGAGCAGTTAAAAACTACTTTAATTGATCAGCTTCAAAAGCAAGCCATTTTTACGCCGGAGTTCTTAAACCGTTTTGATGGCGTCATTACCTTTAAGCCGCTGACAAGGGAAAATCTCACTTTAGTGGCGGGCTTGATGATTGGTGAAATTAATAAACAACTCGAGGAACGAAAAATCCGCGTCGAAGTGGAAAGCGCGGCCTTAGCGAAATTAATTGAGTTGGGGTATAACCAGGAATTTGGCGCGCGTCCTTTGCGCCGGGTGATGGAAGAAAAAATCGAAAATCTCTTGGCTAAAAAAATGCTCGAAGGCGTTATCAAAGAACATGGCGTTTTGCATGTCAGTTTGTCGGATATCTCCTAAGACTTGAAAACGTTCTTTAGAAATGATAAAATTCAAGTTACTATCGGATCGGTTTTAAAATGACGATCACACCCCATCTTTTGACCGGCGCGGCGATTGTGGCGAACACCAAAAATATTCCTTTAGGATTAACGCTGGCCTTTTTTTCCCACTTCGTTTTGGATGCCTTGCCACATCTTGATCCGGGCACTTTTCACAATCAAAGACAACTGGGCTACCAGAAAGTCGTTAAGCTTGAGGAAGTGCACCGCCATGATCGGCCGTGGCCGCTCTGGATTTACCTTTTCGTAATTTTAGAATTTATTTTTGCTTGGATTCTGGTGGTTGTCTTGTTTTACGGCCGGCCAAACTTTGGCTGGATTATATTGGGCGGGTTTTTAGGGATGGCGGTTGATATTTTGGATAATCCGGTCTTTTACCCGACGCTTTCCTGGCCAGTCTTAAAACAAATTCATTATTTACACCACCGAGTCCATTACAATCTAGATCCCAAGAAATGGTATTGGGGACTTTTAAGCGAAGTCATTATTATCGCCGGCAGTCTTTGGCTTATCTTTAAGTAGACGGAGGAAAGATGGTTTTTATTGAAAAGGTTTTAATTTTTTTAGCTTGCACCGCTCTTGGACTTTTGATTTTAATGTACACCGAGCCGATTGTCCGAATGTTTGGCAAAATGGACTGGGCCGAGATCAGACTAGGTGCCGGCAGCACCTACACCGTTTGGAAATTGATTGGCATCATTCTTATCATCGGCAGTTTAGTTTTTGTCACGACTGTTCATTGGTAAAATAGATACGATGGGCCGTTAGCTTAGCTGGTAGAGCGCGACATTTGCAATGTCGAGGTCGCCGGTTCGAATCCGGCACGGTCCACAAAAATGATTAATTTAGGATATGAAGTAATTGATTTGCATACGCATCTCAGAGACAATATCCCATTCCATACGCGATTAGCCAAAGAAGCGGGGATTGGAATGGTTTTATATATGGCCAATACTCATCCCTGCTTAGATAATGTGGCAGCCATCAAAGCGTCGTTGAAGAAAAAAAGACATATTAAAGCCATGCCGGTCAGTGCGATTACGATTGGCCGGAAGGGAAAAGATCTGGCTGATATCGATTCAATTAAACCATATGTGGCTGGATTTTCCGACGATGGCGATTGTCTGAAAGATTTACAATTACTCGCGACGGTATTGAAAAAGAATGTTTTAGTGATGCTTCATGCCGAGCCAGAGACGGAAATGGTCGAAAAATATCTCCAGGTGTTATCAAAAGTTGGCGGAAGGCTGCATCTTCAACATATTTCTAAAGCCTCAACTATTAATGTCATTCGCGAATACAAAAGACGGGGCCTAAGATTTACCGCTGAGACTTGCCCACATTATTTTAGCTATAATAGCGAAGTTGAAGATAAGCCGGTTAATCCACCGCTGGGTGATATCGAAGATATCAAGGCAATTAAAGCGGCACTTAAGGACGGGACGATTGATTGTGTTTCCTCTGACTACGCGCCTATCCCGCGACCAAAAGGGACGGGTTTTGCCTCATTTTTATCGTTTATTCCTCTTTGCCACGGCTTAGTGTTGGATAAAACTTTAACTAGCCAACAACTCAAGCAAAAAATTCACGATAATCCGCTTAAAATCATTTCGACCCCGTAATCTCAAGGTTTAGGTGTGGGGGTTGACATTTAGATTGATTTTTGATTTCTAAAGCCATATTCTGGGGGTGGATAGAAATCCCTTAACTTTTGTAAAATTTCACGGGAGAAAAGGGTCGATCTATCTCTGTTAGCCGACTTTGGTCGGGACAGGCAAGTTATAATACTAGATGGATCTGTTAAATCCATCTAAATCCTTCTAAGGTAAATCATGGTTATTACAGATTGGTCAACCGCGGTTTCGGACAGCTGGAGGAGTATTTGGGATCGGTTCATTAACTTTCTGCCGAATATCGTTGGTGCCTTCATTATTCTGGTACTTGGTTGGATTGTCGGCATGCTGGTGGCGATGGTTATCGACCGGCTTTTTAGAATCATCGGACTGCAGACACTCTTCGAAAAGGCCAAAGTTGAGGATCTTCTCAAAAAAGGCAACATTGATAAAGATACGACCGCTCTTTTAGCGGGCGTGGCCAAGTGGATTATCTATTTGGTGGCCTTCATCGCGGCGGCGAATACTTTACAATTGCCTAGTGTGGCCGACTTTCTTAACCGAATTCTCGCTTTCACTCCGTCGGTCATTGCGGCAGGTGCGATTCTTTTGATTGGCTTGGTTTTGGCTCATTTTCTTTCGAACGTGGTCAAAGGTACCATGCTGGCCGCCAATTTTGCCGCCTCTGAAGCCGTGGCCGCAATTGTTCGCTATTCGATTATTATCTTTACCTTCTTAGCTGTTTTAAGCCAATTGGGCGTGGCCGAAAATTTGATTGGTACATTCTTTATCGGTTTAGTTGCTTTCTTGGCGATCGCCGGTGGACTGGCTTTCGGTCTGGGCGGACAAGGCGTTGCCAAAGATATCTTGGAGAAAATTCGCAAAGAATTAAAGTAGAGAGCTATATTAAACACAAAAAACGGGTTATGGGAGTACTCCAGCCCGTTTTTTGTGTTTTAAAGAGAAATAATGTCTATCTTGACACGAGCCAAAAAACTTGTATAATGTGATTACTTGTGTCTTTGAATGAGGCCATCATCCCACAAAAACAGAAACGGGCCGGGCAGTTGTTGCTTCGTTCGCTAAACCCGCCCTCTCGAGTTGTTGGTTGATGGCGGGCCCGAGCGATCGGATCGCAGTCAGACGCTCTTCGGGAGAGCGGACCGGGTTAACCCCGACTGTGCTTTCCTGACTTGAGCTTGACAGTTCCGGCCTCGGGAGGTCGGGGGCCTGACTACAGGCCCCCGACCGTTTCGTCTCAAAGTATTGGCGAGAAGCTTGTTATACGTATCAGATGTATCCACCAAGACCTACAAATCACAAATACAAGCTTCTCGCCATGATTTCTACGGCGCCCGCCATCAAGGCGGGCGCCACCTCACTTTTAACCTTGCTTGACAAATTTATTGAGTCTTGTTAAAATTAATTCAGACGAATATAAGGAGTCATTTCTGATGTATATTAGCAACAAATTATTCGAGGGGGTCGACGGATAAACTTAAACTTAAATCCAAATTTTGAGTTGTGTTTCATCCGCCGAAAGGCGGTTTTTGGTTTAGAGATGGTCAGATATTCAGAGAATTAATTGATGAGGTTTAAAATATCAGATTATCTGATGATCCGACTATCTCATTGAACTTTAACAAGTGAAGTATTCAGTGTCTTGGTAGTTGTTCTACCTAATATTTGGTTTTCAATAAGAGCATAAGGTGGATGCCTAGGCATGGAAGACCGATGAAGGACGCAGTAGGCGTGCGATACGCTTCGGGGAGGAGCCAAACATCCTTTGATCCGAAGATTTCCGAATGGGGCAACCCGGTCGCCGAAGAGGCGACAGTCCGGTTTCGCATTCCCGGCATGAGATGAGCCTTTAGGATCTATTAAATTATAGGATCCAAATTAAAAGGCCTTTACAATCATTTCGTGTCGGGAAGGTGGAACCGGAAGGGAACCGCCTGAACTGAAACATCTTAGTAAGGCGTGGAAAAGAAAACAAGACTCACCAAAAGTGAGATATTCGCGCGAGCCGAAAGGTTTGCGCCAATATGTGATTCCCTTAGTAGTGGCGAGCGAAAAGGGAACAGCCTGATGATGGTAAGTGAGTTTATTTAGCTAAATGAACCTGGAAAGGACGACCAAAGAGGGTAACAGTCCCGTAAGCGAAAAGTAAACTTTTACTGCCATCATTACTTTGCGTCTCTTTGAGACGTAAAGGCAAGTACTGCTGGACACGTGAAATCCAGCAGGAAGATGGGAGGATCATCTCCTAAGGCTAAATATCTTCCGTGACCGATAGTGAACTAGTACCGTGAGGGAAAGGTGAAAAGTACCCCTGATTGGGGAGTGAAATAGTACCTGAAACCATATGCTTACAAGGAGTCGGAGCCCCGCAAGGGTGACGGCGTGCCTTTTGTAGAATGAACCAACGAGTTAGCTGTATGTCGCGTTAGCTTAACCACTTTTTGTGGGAAGGCATAGGGAAACCGAGTCCGAAAGGGCGCTAGTGGCATACACTAAACCCGAAACCGGGTGATCTATCCTTGAGCAGGGTGAACTCCAGCGAAAGCTGTGAGGGAGGCCCGCACGCTATAGCGTTGCAAAGCTATGTGATGACTTGAGGATAGAGGTAAAATGCTAATCGAACCCGGAAATAGCTGGTTCTCCCCGAAATATATTTAGGTATAGCGCTCGAAGTTAAAATTCGGAGGTAGAGCTCTGGATGGCTTATTCCGGCGAAAGCCGGAAGGCTAATCAAACTCCAAATTCCGTTTTGGATTTTCGAGCAGTCAGACTGTGGGGGCTAAGCTTCACAGTCAAAAGGAAAAGAATCCAGACCGCCATCTAAGGTCCCAGAGTATAGTTTAAGTGGAAAAGGATGTCACAATCCTTAGACAACCAGGAGGTTGGCTTAGAAGCAGCCATCCTTTAAAGAAAGCGTAACAGCTCACTGGTCAAGGTTTGTGGCGCCGAAAATTCATCGGGGCTCAAAACTATCACCGAAGATGCGGACTCCAGTTTACTGGAGTGGTAGGGGAGCGTTCTTGGCTGGGTGAAGGCAAACTGTGAGGTTTGCTGGACGGCCAAGAAGTGAGAATGTTGGTATGAGTAACGAATTAGGCAGGTGAGAAACCTGCCCACCAAATATCTTAGGTTTCCCCCGTAACGATAATCGGCGGGGGGTTAGTCGGGCCTAAGCCCGCGAGGGCGATGGACACGGCGTTGATATTCGTCGACTGTTAAAAGATTATATTACAGTGACGCATCGTAGAGGTCTGCCAATCGTATGGTTGAAAGGTAAGGCTGAAGCGGTGACGAGAAAAGCTGTAATCCACTCCTTTTAGCACCCGTACCGCAAACCGACTCAGGTAGATGGGTAGAGGATACCAAGGTGATCGAGCTAACTTTCCCAAAGGAACTCGGCAAAAAAGCGTGTGTAACTTCGGGAGAAGCACTGCCACCGTAAGGTGGCTGCAACAAACGTATTTCAGATGACTGTTTAGCAAAAACTTAGGTCCCTGCGAACCCATTATGGGGATGTATAGGGGCTGATGCCTGCCCAGTGCTAGTAGGTTACGGGGAGAGCTGATCTTCTGACGCAAGTCAGAGCTAGGCTTGAACTTAAGCCCTAGTGAACGGCAGCGGTAACTATTAAATAACGGTTAGTAGTTATAAAATCTAGCTATATGCTGGAAAATCTTGTTAAGTCTTTGGTAGGTTATAGAATAGTTAACTATACCTAAAAATCCAAAGAATAGAGACAATCAGCAGGAAAGGCTCCAAAGGAGGTCAAGTGAGCGAAAACTGGCTCAAACAAATTCCTGATAAAATAGGTTACTATTTTGCAGGATTTGTTGATGGTGAAGGAAGTTTTAATGTTTCATTGAGAAATAAACAAGATTACAAGCAAAAATGGCAAGTGTGTCTTTGCTTTAATGTTTCTCAACGAGATATAACTATTCTCACCATAATGAAACGATATTTAGGTTGCGGAAAAATTAAACGGAGACAAGATGGATTATTTATATATGACGTTTGTAACTTTGCGATGATTAAAGAAAAAATAATCCCATTCTTTAGAAAGTTTAATTTTTTCTCCGCAAGTAAAAAGCAAAATTTCAAAATATTTTGTCAGATAGCCAATCTAATGAATGGTGAGCATTTAACAGATAAAGGTTTGCGAGAGATAGTTTTCTTAAGAGAGAAATTGAATGTTGGTGCTGGCAGAACAAGAAAATATTGTTTTAAGGATATTTATGGAGAATCCTCAGAGACTATACGCTAGACCCGCCGCAAGGTGGGATGATATAGTCCGATCTGTATGGAGACATACAGGGCTGTAAAATCAGCCATAAACACAAATGAACCGTTCTATGGTAGCGAATTTCCTTGTCGGGTAAGTTCCGACCCGCACGAATGGCATAACAATCTGAAAACTGTCTCTGGGAAGGGCTCGGTGAAATTACAATGCCGGTAAAGATGCCGGTTAATCGCAGCAAGACGGAAAGACCCCGTGAAGCTTTACTATAGCTTGATATTGAATTAAATTTTCAATTGTATAGAGCAGATGGGAGTCCCTTCGGGGACGAAAGTGTAACACCATCCTGTTGGGAGTTTGATTCTAACCCTCGTAATGAACGAAGGGACAGTGTCAGGTGGGTAGTTTAACTGGGGCGGTTGACTCCTAAATTGTAACGGAGTCGCCCAAAGGTTGGCTAGCTCTGTATGGAAATCAGAGCGATAGTGCAAACGCATAAGCCAGCTTGACTGCAAGACCTACAAGTCGCGCAGCAACGAAAGTTGGGGTTAGTGATCCTCTGGCACAAAGTGATATGGCCAGAGCTCAACGGATAAAAGCTACTCCGGGGATAACAGGCTGATCGCATCCAATAGCCCACATAGACGATGCGGTTTGGCACCTTAACATTGGGGTGCTATAGAAGTAATTCTATACCAAAAATCGGCTTATAACGGTGAACCCCTATTGTTTGTTCGTAATATGTTCGGTAAAATATAAGAATCAACAAGGGCAATACCGTGGGAAGTCCTCCGATATCTATCGGGGTGACCCCGTAACGACTGAATCGAAAGATGAGATTTGACTTTGGTAGTTATAAAAAGTCAAATAATACGCCGATTCCTACTACAAAAAACCAAGGATATGGCTTTATGCCTAAAGTCCGGTTGTAGGATAAAGATATAGTCTACACCATAAGTAATTATGGATTAAGGTACGATGTCGGCTCATCCTATCCTGGGGCGGAAGTACGTCCCAAGGGTTTGGCTGTTCGCCAATTAAAAGGGTACGCGAGCTGGGTTCAGAACGTCGTAAATTATTTGCGACTTATACGAGTAATTGTATAATAAATTTGGCTAATAACGGTGAAGCCCTCCTTAATTCAACCGAATGTTAAGAGGGTAATACCGTGGGAAGAAAGATTTATTATGTCAGAAGAAATAAAAGCCTATATTGCAGGGTTTTTAGATGGAGATGGATGTCTAATGGCACAGTTGATAAAAAGAAAAGGCTATAAATTTGGTTTTCAAATCAGATTAAGTCTCGTTTTCTATCAACACAAGCAAAATATTAGACATCTTGAATGGTTAAAATCTTTATTAAAGACAGGTTACATTCGAACAAGAAATGATAACATGGCGGAATACACAATTGTTGGAATTATGCCGGTAATCACGGTTGTTCATAAGATTTTACCTTATCTACGTTTAAAGAAGAAACAAGCGCAAAATTTGTTACTGTTTGAAAAAATACCCCCAAAACCATCAAAGAAACAGTTTATTAGTTTTTGCCAACTTGTTGATAACACTGCTAAATATAACTTTTCAAAGAAACGGAAAAATTTCACACCACAAGTGTTAAAGTATCTGACAGAAAATAATCTTTCCCCGTAACGACTGATAGCTGATCTAGGCAATCAGCTTGAGTTCCGATTTATCGGAACACACGCCAACTCCTTATTCATCGGTGGATGATAAGGAAGAAGATATAGTCTGCACCATTAGTAATAATGGATAAAAGCGAAGACAGTTCGGTCCTAATCTGCTGTGATCGTTGAAGTTTGAGAGGGTCTGCTCCTAGTAGGCGCGAAAGCGCATTGCTACTTTCCCGAGTAATCGGGATTGAAAATTCGGCTAATAACGGTGGAGCCTTCATGAAATCTATGGTTTAATGAAATTTCAAGAAACTTAAAAAACCATAAGTTTTGAAAGGGAATACCGTGGGAAGTCCCCTGATATTAATCGGGGTGACCCCGTAACGACTGAGATCGAAAGATCGAGATACCAATTTGATGGTAATCGAATTATATTGGTATCACACGCCGACTCCGCCACCTGGCGGATGAAGATATAGTCTAAGCCTTTAGAAATAAAGGATGCACTTGACGAGAGGACCGGAGCGGACGAACCTCTGGTGTACCAGTTGTCCTACCAAGGGCATTGCTGGGTAGCTATGTTCGGTTGGGATAACCGCTGAAAGCATATAAGCGGGAAGCCCGCCTTAAGATTAGACTTCGTTAAGGTTCCCTGTAGACCACAGGGTTGATAGGCTCTAGGTGTAAGCATCGTAAGATGTTCAGCCGAGGAGTACTAATAGACCGAGAAAACCTTTCTCCATTTTGGAGGTATTAGGTTAGAACAACTATTAAGACACTGAAAAAAATATCTCGTAATTTAAATTGTGGGTGCTATCGCGCGGTGGGTACACCTCTTCCCATTCCGAACAGAGAAGTTAAGCACCGCAGCACTGATGATACTTGGACCGCAAGGTCCCGGGAAAGTAAGTCAGTGCCCACAATTTAGATTACGACTCGTCCCGAATATATCGAAGCACTTAATGCTTATCGGTAAACAGGACTTTTTAGAATCCCTAAAAAATAGAGTGCATTAATGACGTTTTTTTGTTATAATCTAATAGAGGAGGGTCTCAATGAAAAAAACCTCGATTAGGATCTCGATGATATTATTTATCATCCTGACACTTGGCATCATTGGCATGGTCGTTTATACTTACGTTGGACCAAAACTTAATAAAGAAGATCGCCAAATTGACACTTGGATTGCTAAAAATGATCTTAACCCTTATGGTGACCCACTCAATACGGTCTATTCTAATGGCAAGCCGGTTAAAAATAATAATCCTCAAACCCGTTACGATTTCATCATTAAAATGCATCCGGATAAACCGTGGGAGAAATAAGTTTAAAGCTAGAAACTCAAAAGTAAAAACTTCAACTCAAAACAAAAAGAATAATCCTTTATCATTCTTATTATTGTTTTAACATTTAATTATGCGTATCATTGCTGATTTTCATATCCATTCTAAATATTCTCGGGCCACTTCCCGCGATATGGACATTGATCACATCGCCACCTATGCCAAATACAAAGGGATTGATCTTGTCGGCACGGGTGATTTTACCCATCCGTTTTGGTTTTCCAACCTAAAAGAAAAATTGATGGAAGACGGTAGTGGTATTTTGAAACTTAAAAATTCGCGTGCCGAGGATCCGAAATTTATTCTTACAGCCGAAATATCAAATATGTATAATCAAGGAAGTAAGGGCCGTCGAGTCCATACTGTTCTTGTTGCTCCTAATTTTACGACGGTGGCCAAGATTATTGATCGCCTCACCAACTTAGGTAAACTTTATTCTGACGGCCGGCCGATATTAGGGATTTCTGCCAAGGATCTCGCTAAAATTATTCTTGAAATCAATCCGCAGTGTCTGATTATCCCGGCCCACGCCTGGACGCCGTGGTTTAGTATTTTCGGCTCGAACTCTGGCTTTGATTCGATTAAGGAGTGCTATGAGGAATTATCGAATAATATCTACAGTATCGAAACGGGCTTATCGTCTGACCCAGAAATGAATTGGCGATTATCAGCTCTTGATAAAATAACCTTAATTTCGAACTCCGATGCCCACAGTCCGGCCAATTTAGGCCGCGAGGCCAATGTTTTTGAACTCGATAAAAATAATTTTACTTACAATGAGATCGCCAACATTATAAAGACTAAAGATCCAAAAAGATTTTTAAATACCATCGAATTTTATCCGGAAGAGGGAAAATATCATTTTGACGGCCATCGCAATTGTAATCTTGTTGCCAATCCGTTTGAAACCAAATATCCTGATAATATTTGTCCTAAGTGCGGTCGGAAACTGACCATCGGCGTCCTCAATCGCGTTGAAGAATTGGCCGACCGTCCGGTCGGATTTCAAAGTAATAATTTTCCTGGTTCGGTCCATCTGGTGCCTCTCTTAGAAATTATCGCCGAAGCACTGAAAGTAACTCCCTCGAGCCAAAAAGTTCAGCAAGAATATCTTAAAATTATCAACACTCTTGGAAGTGAATTTAAGATTCTCTTAGATCTGGGCGAGGGAGAATTAAAAAATAATCTGCCTCCCCAAATCGCCGCCGGAATAATGAACGCAAGAATAGGTCAAGTCGAAACCGAACCTGGCTATGACGGAGTTTACGGTAAAGTCAAGGTTCTAAGCAAAAATACTGGTGCGCCGTCACAGGAAAGTTTGTTTTAAAAATCAAAAGGGTAATATCATGCCAGAGCTTCCCGAAATTGAAACAATTAAAAAAGGTCTAGCCAAAAAGATTATCGGCAAGGAGATAGTTGATATTAAAATTGAAACGACCAAATCTTTTCAGGGTGACAAAGAAAATATCCTTGGCGCCAAGATCGAAGAAATTGGTCGTCGCGCTAAATTGATTTCGATGAAATTATCCAACGGTTTTAACTTGTTATTTCATTTAAAGTTGACCGGCCAATTAATTTATGTCGAAAACGGTGAGCGTATGGCCGGCGGCCATCCTTCACACGATTGGCATGCCAAACTGCCCAATACCAACACCCGGTTAATATTTACATTTAAAAATGGGAGCAAACTCTTTTTCAACGATTTAAGAAAGTTCGGTTGGTGTAAAGTTTTAACCGACATAGAACTTCGGGAAATTTTTGAAGGCTACGGCGTCGAACCCTTCACTTCGGATTTTACGGTGGATTACCTGTTAAGAAAAGCCAAAAAAATTCCCAATCGGAATATCAAACAATTTTTAACTGATCAGGAAATCATCGCCGGCATTGGCAATATTTATGTTGACGAATCATTATTTCTTGCTGGTGTGCTGCCGACGAGGAAACTTAGAGATCTCTCGATGGCGGAATGGCAAAAAATTAACGTAAGCGTCTTGAAAGTTTTAAAACTTGGGTTAAAATATGGAGGAACATCAGACCGGGATTATGTCAACGCTTTAGGGGTTAAAGGCGGGATGCAAAATTATCTTAAAGTCTATCATCGGGTCGGCCAACCCTGTTTAGGCGGCTGCGGCGGGGTGGTTAAAAGAATGACCATTGGCGGCCGGGGGACTCATTATTGTCCGACTTGTCAAAAATAATAGACGAGACTCTTCTCGCTCTTTTCAAACTTGTATTTATGCGTTAAAATAATTCTGATAGACGGAGAATGAAATGAATCATAAAACGAATCCAGTCCAAGCGATCGTTTTGGCGGCGGGCAAAGGCACCCGGCTGAATTGTAAAGAATTACCCAAAGTAATGCTCCCGATTGCCGGTATTCCGATGATTGATTATAGCTTGGATAACTTGAACAAAGCTGGTTTTTTAAAACCGGTCGTGGTGGTGGGTTTTTGTGGCGAAAAAATAAAAGAACACCTTGGCAGTAAAGTCATTTATGCCGAACAGCCTCGACGGTTAGGAACAGCTCATGCAGTTATGTCTGCCGAAGCGAAAGTCCCCAAAAATGTCGAAGATGTGGTCGTCGTGATGGGGGACGATAGCGCTTTTTATAATCCCGATACCATTACAGAACTGGTGGATTTACACCGAGAAAAAAGCCCGTCGATTACGATGCTGACGGTCCAAAAGAATGATCCAACCGGTTTGGGGCGGGTCATCCGTGACGAGACCGGCCACGTTACCGGTATTGTCGAAGAAAAATTGGCTCGATCGGCCGAAAAAAAGATCAAGGAAATCAATGCCGCCTGTTATGTCTTTAAAACTTCTTTTTTGTGGCCGGCTTTAAAAAAAATCAAACGCAACCCCACGGGCGAATATTTTTTGACTGATTTAATTGAAATTGCCAATCACGAAGGCCGGCGAGTGATCGCCCACAAGATTAATGCCAGTCAGTGGAAAGGCGTCAACACGCCTGAACAGTTACAGCTGGCCCACAAGGCGATGATTTCCAAGTTAAAGAAAAACGGCCTGGTGGCACCGGAGTTTAAACCCGCCACTTAATTTGATGGCCAATTACAAAGCCCGGGGGATTATTTTAAAGAGAACTCATTTTGGTGAAGCCGACCGGCTTTTGACCATTTTTACTTATGAAAAAGGCAAGATTAAAGCCATCGCGAAGGGAGCGAGAAAACAGAACTCCCGGCTCGGCGGTCATCTCGAGCTTTTTTGCCTGACGAGCTTAGTTATTGCCGAAGGGCGAAATTTGGATATTATCACCGAAGCGGAGATTATCAAGCCATTTCTTCAGATTCGAAATAATTTAGGTCACACCAATCTCTCCCATTATTTAGCGGAAATCGTCGACCGTTTAACGGTGGAAAATGAAAAACATCTGGAAATTTTTGAACTTTTGTTAAAAACCTTAACCCGACTTGACCACGGTAGCTCAAAACAACTTTGCTTGCCCTATTTTGAAATTAATTTTTTAAAAACCATTGGCTACGAGCCGGAACTGAAAAAATGTCTTAAATGTTTAAATTTAGTGGAATCCCAAGGTAACTCTTTTGATTTTGAAGAAGGCGGTCTGGTTTGTCGTCAATGCGGCGGTTACGCCGATAAAATTTCCGCCGAATCGATTAAAGTTTTAAGGCTTTTTCTCAAAGAAAATATTTCCATTATCGATCGAATCAAAATTTCCCCAAAACAAGAAAAAGATATCATTGAGATTGTGAAAAATTACATTCGTCATATTCGGCAAGAGGAATTCAAATCGAGAAAATTTGTATGAAATCCTCGCCGTTTCTGATATATTGAAATTAGGAGAAAATATGGAAAAGAATTTAGAAAAAATTGTTTCATGGGCGAAAAGACGGGGTTTTGTGATGCCGGGTTCGGAGATTTATGGTGGCCTTTCGGGGATTTATGATTTTGGGCCGTATGGCGTCACTTTCAAGAATAATCTCAAGAAACTTTGGTGGAAAAAGTTTGTCGAAGACCGCGATGATATCGTCGGCCTTGAATCGGCGATTTTAATGAATCGTCAAGTCTGGCAGGCGAGCGGGCATGAAAAAGATTTTATTGATAAGCTGGTTGAATGCAAGAAATGCCATCAGCGTTTCAAAGCCGATGATTTGCCCAAAGAAAAATGTTCTGCCGGCGGTGAGCACGAATTCACCGAGGCCAGGCAGTTTAATCCGATGTTTAAGACTAATGTCGGGGTGATTGAGAATGATGAATCGATGACCTATCTAAGACCCGAGACCGCTCAAGGTATGTTGACCGATTTTAAGCAGGTGATGGAAATCTCGCGTCAAAAATTGCCATTTGGCATTGCCCAAATTGGAAAATCGTTTCGCAACGAAATCAATACGAAAGATTTTTTGTTTCGAGTCCGCGAGTTTGAAATCGCCGAGATCGAATATTTTGTTAAAAAAGGCGATGATGAAAAGGCTTTCGACGAATGGCTGAAAGATTGGGAGGAGTTTGTTCTATCAATTGGTATTAAAAAAGAATCAATCGAACATCACGAGCACCCGAAGGAATCTTTAGCGCATTATTCAAAAAGAACTGTTGATATTTTATATAATTTTCCCTTTGGCAAAAAAGAACTGGCCGGCGTGGCTAACCGCACTGATTTTGATTTATCGTCTCATGAAAAAGCATCGGGTAAAGATCTGAAATTTTTCGACGAAGAAACGAAAGAAAAAATCTTGCCGTATGTCGTTGAACCAACTTTAGGGATCGAGCGTCTGATGTTGGCAATAATTTGCGACGCATTTGAGGAAATCTCGGGTGGGCGAGGGGAGCCGGAGGAGAAATCGGAAAGTGGTGAAATCATTCTTCATCTAGAGCCCAAACTCGCGCCGGTCAAAGTGGCGGTTTTACCTTTAGTTAAAAAATTATCGGACAAAGCCCAAGAAATATATCAAGACCTCAAAACTTGTTGGGGAGAGATCGAATATGATGAATCGGGCAGTATCGGTAGACGATATAGAAGGCAAGATGAAATCGGCACGCCATTTTGCGTGACGATCGATTTTGAAAAGGACAACAAAGTCACCGTTCGCGACCGTGATACGATGAAACAAGAGCGGGTGGCAATCAAAGAACTCAAAAATTATTTATTTGGGAAATTAGGCAGTTTCTAAAAAGAATTATTGTTCTTATTGACAAGCGCTTACTTTTTGAGTTATTATCGATTTGAGGTTGCGTTTTGAGGTGACAAAAGGCTGATCCTTGCAAACCCAAAAAAGCGAAGAAACGGCAGATGAGGCGATCGAATGTCTCGAAACGCAATCTCCTTGCTCTTTTCTAACCATCGTTGGGTCGTCTCCCTCTCATGACACTTCCGGTTCCTTAGGTCCCCTTAAGGGCCGGAAGTGCTCTCATCCTGGGTTGGTTTCGGTGTCAGCGTCCGAAGCCAACTCGTCATGCGACCTCCTGCTTTAACCCGGCTGTCCGTGGAGACCGGACGGCCGGGAAACATTCTCGATCTTCTTCGGACTGGCACCCTCCCTTTACACTGGGTCTTGGCATCGCCAAGGCCTAGTGCCCTCATCAGCGCAACTCCCTCCCGCGCCAAGGTGTCCACCGTTCAGTTAGTCCCCCTCGGTGGACACCGCCCTGATCCCGTATCTCCTATGTATCTGGGTTCTGGGTACTCGGACTCCGCAGTGTCACTGCGGAGTCCGAAAAATCACCCGGCCAAAAGCCGTTTCATTTACAAGGCTCGAGATTCGTCTCGAGCCTTGATCTTTTTTGTTGAGAGTCTTGACGCTGCCAAAAGCTTGCGGTTAAATAGATTTAGAGGAGCTGTTCGAAAGTCGAACGGCGTTATGGGTGGAAGGACTCTAGTTGCGGCTGAGTGACAGTTAAGTACCAGCAAATGTAACGGTAAGTACCGTTCTAAGATGAACAGTCCTGAGCGGCTCCTCTCCTTGCACTTTTGATGGAAGGTTCATTGGTCGGTTCGGTGTGGTATCTTGGGCGTAATCGGGGGACAGAGCATGATGCAGGTCGTGGCTTTTCCGGTTTTGACCGGCGCTCTGTTGGGCTTCACCGAAACGGGAGCGTTGCCCGAGCAGCCTTGTCTTTCGGCCGCGTGTTTGCTGGGCGAAACCTTGTTTCATCAGAGGTTGAGCCCGCGACCGGTCCCAAATCGACTGCTCGTGATCTCGCGCGCCCGCTCACCGCCTGGCGGAGATAGCTTGGGGTCTTATCCAAGCTCTCTTCGACCCTTCCGCTCGGCGGCCATGATTGCTGCCGAGCACTACCCAACTTTTGCGAACCGGTAGCCACATACTGGTTCGCTTGAACGCCGGGAGCCTCCTCCGCGGCTCCCGGCTTCACCTCTTTTTAGAGGTGTTTTTTTGTTTTGGGGAGTTTTTGAGCTTGAAGGTCTTGACAAAATGTTGACTTAGGTATCACGGTGACATAAGATAAATCCAGAGTGTCAAATTGTGGATAAAAGTGGGGAAAACCAAGGGAAGCTGGGGATAACTCTAAGATAGATCAATGTTCATAGGAGAATACACACATATAATCGACCCGAAAGGTCGGATGGCTGTTCCTTCCAAAATGAGAAGGGAACTTGGGGGTGGGGCGGTCATTACCCGCGGTTTGGATAAATGTCTTTGGGTTTTTACAAAAAAAGAATGGGAAAATTTGGCCGGGAAGTTGGCCCAGTTGCCAATTTCCGATCCGAAATCACGCGCTTTTTCCCGATTAATGCTGGCGGGGGCGATGGAGGTTGAATTTGACTCTCAAGGAAGGGCGCTTCTACCGGGATATCTTAAGGAATATGCAAACTTAAAACGGGAGGCGGTGATCGCCGGTTTGTATAATCGTTTAGAGATCTGGGAGAAATCGGCTTGGCAGAAATTTAAGGAAACGACCGAAAAGCAGACTGACGAAATTTCAAAACACATGATGGATCTGGGGGTGTAGGAAAATTCGGCCTGGGAAATGAGAGAGCGCTAACAGCTCGCATTTTCCATCTCGAATAAACTTTCTTGTAAGATTAGCAGCCAGGTAAAACAAAAGGCTGCACGGAAATATTTTTCAGGCCCTGCCCGTCCCATATTGGGCCGGCGTGGGGCAAAACAAAATTGGTTATTTTTGCTCTAGGCGAAAGCTTAAAGCAAATTAAGGAGGGGCACTGGCTGCTAATCTCTTTCCAGCGCCCTGCCCGCCGCGCCTTTTAAAGCCTGACAAGCCGGCCCTTAAAGACTAGCCGCCCGCAAAGGAAAAAATGCCTGAACACATTCCGGTGCTGGTCTCTGAAGTATTGGAATCTTTAAAACCAAAACCCAACCAAAATTTTATTGATTCCACCGTCGGTTTTGGCGGCCATGCTCGAGAAATCTTGAAAAAAACTTTTCCCAAAGGTCAGCTCCTCGCGATTGATCAGGACCCGGTGGCTATCGAAGAAGCCAAAAAGCAGCTTAAAAATTATCTTGGACGGGTTCAGTTTGCTCAGGTGAATTTTGCCGAATTGGGTTTAGTCATCCGCGATTGGAAAGTGGGAGAAATTGCCGGGATTCTCTTTGATTTAGGCACTTCCACTGATCAGTTAACCTCCGAGGAGCGTGGCTTCTCTTTTAGGGGTGATGCGCCTCTCGATATGAGAATGTCGCCCAAAATCCAAATAACAGCCGCTCAAATAATTAATCGAGCCAAATTTCAGGAGCTGAAAAGAATTTTAAAAGATTATGGGGAAGAGCCATGGGCGGCTAAAATTGCGGCCGAAATCGTTAAGGTAAGAGCGCAAAAGCCGATTACCCGGACGGCGGAACTGGTGGAAATTGTCTCTCGGGTCATCCCTTTAAGATTTCAGACCGGTCGAATTCATTGGGCGACCAAAACATTTCAAGCTTTTCGGATTGCGACCAACGATGAATTAAAAGTGCTGGAAAGCGGTTTAAAACAAGCTTTACAAATTTTGTCTCCAGGCGGGAGAATCGTCGTGATCTCGTTTCATTCGCTTGAGGACAGAATTGTTAAAAGGTTTTTTAAGGAAAATAATTTGACTCTTTTAACACGGAAGCCGATAACGGCATCTATGGAAGAAATTCGGGCCAACCCGAGATCGCGCTCGGCCAAGCTCCGGGCAGCCATTAAAACATGATTAATCATCTAAGTCTTTGGAGGGGAAATGCTCATCACTCAATCGAACAGTTGGGAAGCGGGAATTCGAAAAAGAACGGTTAAAAGTGAATTAAAATTAGGGCCAGTTTCTTTGAAATTTGTCACCATTGCTCTTATCGCGACGGCGGCCTTGTTTTATTTGGCTCAAAGCACGCAGGCGACTTCTTTGAAATATCAGGTGATGAATTTACAGACCAAAGTCGGCAATGAACAAATGGATTTAAAACAACTCCAGGTTGAATCGGCCCGGCTGCAGTCTCTCAACGAAATTAAAACCAGTGCGACGAATATGGGTTTGGTGCCGACCAATTAGTCTCTGAAAAAATTCACTTTCAATCTTAAAAAATTGGGAATTATTTTTTAAAGTGATGATTAAAGACGATGTCTGGAACAAAAGAATTCGCATCGCGACTGGCTTGGTGGTAATTTTAGGCCTGATTTTGGGCTTTCGTCTTTTTCAAAAACAAGTTCTTGAGCATGGTGTTTACGCCACGGCGGCGGAAAATCAATATATGGTTAAGGAGTCATTACCTTCCCAACGCGGCCAAATTTACGCCTCCGATATGTTTCCTTTGGCGACGAACGTTCAAAGCTATCAAGTTTTAGCGGTCCCCAGCCAAATCACCAATCCCGATCAAGTGGCTGGCGAATTAGCCTCCATTTTACAAATGAGTCAGGCGGATATTTTTAATTTGATCAATAATAATAAAAACTATCTTCCGCCGATCAAACATGGTCTGACTGAAGAAGAGGGCAATAAAATTGCCGCCTTAAAAATTAACGGGGTCACCGTTTTACCGGAGATGGGGCGGGTCTATCCGGAAGGGCAACTGGCTTCTCAAGTTTTAGGATTTGTTAATAAAGATGGCGACGGCCAATACGGTCTTGAAGGGTATTATAACGATGAACTTAAAGGCGATAGCGGTCTGCTTTCTGCCGAAAAAGATATTACCGGGCGTCTCTTTAGTATCGGCGAGGAAATCAATCCCCAAAATGGCTCTGATTTGGTTTTGACGATTGATCATGCCATTCAATATCAGGCCGAACAAGTCTTGGCCGAAGCAATTAAGAAATATCAAGCCGATTCTGGCTCGATTGTGATTATGGATCCGAAAACGGGGGCCATTTACGCCATGGCCGGCAACCCCACTTACGATCCGAATAATTACAACCAGGTTCCTTCAGGAGAGCAGAACGTTTTTAATAATCCGGTCATTGCGAATGCTTGGGAGCCTGGCTCGGTTTTTAAACCTTTGATCATGGCGGCGGCCATTAATGAGGGCAAAGTAACGCCGGATACCACTCAAACTTTTTCCAATATGGTTAAGGTTAATGGTTATGAGATTCACACGGCCACCGATCACGCTTACGGCAAGGAAACGATGACTAATGTTTTGGAAAACTCGGATAATGTCGGGATGGTCTGGGTAGCTCAGCAGCTGGGTAAGGCGGCCGAAGCTCAATATTTAACCAATTTTGGGTTCGGCCGAAAGACCGGGATTGAGTTAAATACAGAATCGACCGGCATTATGGCGGACGTAAAAAAATGGTCCGATGTTCAGGCGGCGACGATTGCCTTTGGTCAGGGTATCTCGGTTACCCCCATACAACTTGTCACCGCCATTGCCAGCATTGCCAATGGCGGCCATTTAATGCAACCATATATTGTTTCCGAAATCCATGAAGCCAATGGCAAAGTGGATAAGCAGAGCCCGGAGGAAGTTAAAACGGTTTTAAGCGCTCAAACTGCTCAGGAGGTAACTCAGATGATGGTTTCGGTCGTCAAAGACGGTCAGGGTAAAAAAGCCGGCGTGGCTGGTTATAATATTGCTGGTAAGACCGGAACAGCCCAGATTCCTGATCCCAGTGGTGGTTATTATACTGATCGGCAAATCGGCTCTTTTGTTGGCTTTGCGCCGGCGGAAGATCCTAAATTTGTCATGCTTGTCCGGTTGGACCAGCCTAAAACGGTGGCTTGGGCGGAGGATTCGGCCGCACCCGCCTTTGGCGAAATGGCGCAGTGGCTCTTGCAATATTTTGGCATTGCGCCATCATCGTAGGTTCCCTCGACAAACAACCGGTTTAGTGGTAGAATAAACAAAGCCAATGAGACCATCGAAATTATTACGAAATTATCTTCGCTTTTGGGCGAGGATTTATCTTCAGCGCGCTCAACCTCAAATAGTGGCCGTGACCGGGTCGGCCGGTAAAACTTCCGCCAAAGAGGCCATTTTTGCCGTCTTAAAAATTCGGTTTGGTAAAAAGGTCCGAAAATCTTATGGCAATCTCAATACTCAAAACGGGGTTGGCCTGGCCGTCTTGGGGTTTAAAAAATCGCCCGCCATATTTTATCAGTGGCTCTGGCCGCTCATATCAAGTCCTTTAATGGCCTATTTGGGGAAGAAAGTAAAATTTTTAGTTTTAGAAATAGCGGCGGACAAACCGGGGGATATTGGTTTTATCACCAGCTTTATTAAACCCGATATTGTGGTTTTAACCAATATTGGGCCGGCTCACCTTGAGATTTTTGGCTCAATGGAAAATCTCATCAAAGAAAAAATGACTCTTCTCGAAGCCCTTAAAAGTGATGGTTGGGTCGTTTTAAATGTGGACGATAAAGAGTTAAAAAAGTTAAAAAATAATCTCAAGAATATTAAAACTTTCGCCATTTACGAATCGGCTGACGTGATGGCAAAAAATATCCAAACTAAAATTATCAATTTTCAGCCAAAAACGGATTTGACTATCAAAACATCAGTCGATGAGTTTTCACTTTTTTTGAACACTTTGGGCGGAGTGGGCAATGTTTATGCGGCTTTGGCCGCGGTCTCTTGCGGTGAAATTTTTAAGATTGATCAAAAAGATATGACAAAGGGACTCCTTGAAATTCAGAGTGAAAAACACCGCCTGCAAGTTTTTGAAGGAAAAAATAAGTCAGTCTTAATTGATGACGCTTATAATGCTAATCCGCTTTCTATGAAGGTGGCTCTCGATGTGCTGCGAAAAACAGAAGGCTCAAGAAAAATTGCCGTTTTGGGCGACATGCTCGAACTGGGCACGATCAAAGAGGAAGCGCATCAATTGATTGGAAAATACGCCGCCGAGAGTGCGGACGAAGTTCTGGCCATTGGCCCATTGGCGAAATTGTACGGGGCAAAAAAACATTTTGAAAAACAAGCAGAGGTTATTGCTTACCTTTTGGGTGAGATTCAAAAAGGTGATATAATTTTAATTAAGGCCTCCCGAGGCATGGGTTTAGAAAAAATCGTGGAAGCCTTAAAAGCGGATTAATTTATGGAAACGATTCAACTTTACGTGCCGGACTTAGCCAAGATTTTTTGGTTGACATCACTGGCCTTTATTATCGCGGTTATCTGGACGCCCTTATTTACTGATTTTTTGTATCGCAACCGTCTGGGGAAAAGGATCAGAAAAACTGGTTACGATGAGAAAACCGCGCCGATTTTTTATCGTCTCCATAAAGGCAAAGAAAATACGCCGACGATGGGCGGTTTATTAATCTGGGTGACGGTTGCCGTTATTACCTTACTTTTTAATCTTTCCCGCGCCGGGACCTGGTTACCTTTATTTGCGTTGGTTGCCACCGGCATGATCGGGGCGATTGATGATTTAGCCAATATTAAAGGACGGGGACCGAATAACGGCGGGTTGCGTTTTCGCTATAAATTGTTGATCTATCTGACCATCGCGGTGGTAGGCGCGGGGTGGTTCTACTTTAAACTTGGCTGGGATATGTTTCATTTACCCGGGGTCGGCGATTATTCGCTCGGACTCTGGTATATTCCTTTGTTTATGGTGGTCATTACCTTTTTTGCTTTTGCCGTCAACGAGACTGACGGGTTAGACGGTTTGGCGGGCGGCACGTTAGTGATTGCCTACGCCGCCTATGCTGTCATTGCTTTTGTCCTGGGTAAATTCGCTTTAGCCGCTTTTTGCGGAACGGTGGTGGGCGCCTTGCTAGCCTTTTTGTGGTTTAATATTTATCCCGCCCGATTTTTTATGGGTGATACGGGCTCGATGGCTTTGGGGATGACGTTGGGCGTGATTGCTTTTTTGACTAACACGGTGGCGGTTTTGCCGATCATCGGTTTTGTCTTTGTTATTGAAGCATTTTCGGTCATTATTCAAATTTTTTCCAAAAGAGTTTTTAAAAAGAAAGTCTTTCTTTCCGCCCCGGTTCACCATCATTTGGAGGCGCTAGGCTGGCCGGAAACCAAAGTGACGATGCGTTTTTGGGTAATCTCGGCCATCATGGCCTCCATCGGCTTAATGATTGCCCTCATTGGTCGGGGCATTTAATCAAGGAATTATCAATTGGTTATCCAACAGTGCTTAGTGACTGGGTTTAAAGCTTGGATTTTACTCTCAGCAAGATTTCTTCTTCCATATAAGCGGTCATTTTGATACAATAAACGTAATGGAATCTTGTTTTAAGTTTTCTTTATTTTCCAAATTTCCGGAAATCAGCCAGGGGATTTCCAATCGCGCTGACGGCAATATGAGTTTTTACCGGGGCGAGCAGGGCAAAGTCATCCAAAACCGGCAGCATTTTCTTAAAGAGTTGGGTTTAAATCTGGCCGAGGTGGTCATGCCCGAAATTGTTCATGGCGCTAAAGTGATCGCCGTCGGTTTAGCTGAAAAGGGAAAAGGCGCCACCGCCCCTGACGATATTAAAGGAGTAGACGGCTTGGTCACCACTGCTCGGGGCTTAAATTTGATGGTCACCGCCGCCGATTGTTTCCCGATTTTGGCTTATGATCCGCTCAATCATGTTATTGGCATCGCTCACGCCGGCTGGCGGGGGATTATGGCGGGCATCGTGACCAATTTAATCCATGGTTTACAAATGAGTGGGGCCGAGCCGCCAAGTCTCATGATTGGCGTTGCCCCGGGGATTTGTCAGAGACATTTTGTGATTGGCCGGGACGTGTTAAAAAAATTTCTGGGGCTTTATCCGATGGCCTCTTTAGTCCGCAATAAAGACGGTTATGTTGATTTAAGGAAGGCCATCCGGAGTGATTTAAACGAGGCAGGGATAACCCATCAAAATATCGAAATCAGTCAGATTTGCCCGGTCTGTCATAACGGTGTCTTTGGCAGTCATCGGCTTGAACAAGAAAAAGCACCGGTCTCGGCGGCCATCATCGGCCTTAAAACTGAATAATATTATGAAGAGTATCAAAGAAAAACTTAGAAATAAGAGGGTAGCTGTTTTGGGCTTGGGTGACGAGAATGTCGCCTTGGTCTCCTATCTGATAAAAGAGGGGGCTTTAGTTACAGTTTGCGATCAAAAGAGTAGAGAGGAGCTCAAAGAAAATTTGGCGCGATTAAAGAATTTAGACGGGATTGACTATCAACTCGGCGAAGACTATTTGGATAATCTTAAAAATTACGACATTATTTTTCGCACGCCCGGACTCCCCTATCTTCATTCAAAAATTCGGGAGGCAAAAAACAGCGGGGCCGAAATTTCTTCCCAAACCAAATTGTTTTTTGCAAGGTGTCCATCCCCTATTATTGGGGTAACCGGGACTAAAGGCAAAGGCACGACCACGACTTTAATCGGCGAGATCCTCAAGCAAAGCGGCAAGCATGTTTTTGTGGGCGGTAATATTGGCCAACCCCCGATTGAATTTCTGGATCAACTAAAAGTCAATGATCTTGTCATCTTGGAACTTTCGAGTTTTCAACTTCAAGATCTTAAAAAATCGCCGCACATTGCCGTGGTTTTAGATATTAAAGTTGACCATTTAGATTATCATAGCGGTCCGAAGGAATATATCGAAGCCAAAAAAAATATTGTTGACTTTCAGCAAGATTCTGATTTTGCCGTCATCTGCGCTGACTATTTGACTAGTTTTGAGTTTGCCGCCCAAACACCGGCCAAAGTTTATTATTTTTCAAGAAGAAAATCCGTCGATTTGGGCGCCTTTGTTTTGGATGGAAAAATCATCTTAAGGACTGAAGATTTTGAAAAAGAAATCATTGATATTGCCAAAGTTCAATTACGCGGGTCGCATAATTTGGAAAATATCTGCGCTGCGGTGACGGCGGCGTATTTAGCTGGGGCTGACATCTCATCGATTCAAAATACGGTGGCGGGTTTTAAAGGACTTGAGCATCGTTTGGAATTAGTAGGCGAAGTTTCGGGCGTTAAATATTATAACGATTCTTTCTCCACGACCCCCGACACGGCTATCGCCGCCATCAAGTCATTTTCTGAGCCAATTATTTTGTTTTTGGGCGGATCAGAAAAGAACGCTGACTACCGTGAGCTTGCCGATGTAATTACCCAAAGTACGGTCAAAATGGTTGTGCCGATCGGGCTGACGGCCGATAGAATTATCAAAGAAATTTCCAATCCGAAAATTGAGATAATTTCGGGGATTAAATCAATGTCGGAGGCAATATCGCTGGCTCAAGAAAAAGCCCAGCCGGGTGACGTGGTCATTCTTTCACCGGCTTCGGCTTCGTTTGACCGCTATAAAAATTATCAAGAAAGAGGTCAATTGTTTAAGGAGCTTGTCTTAAAATGATGCGAAGGCACGAGGGTGGTAAACCAGATTATGTTTTAGCCCTGACCGTTTTTTTGTTATGTTTATTTGGTATTGTGATGATATTTTCGGCTTCGGCGGTGACTTCCCAGGAATATTTCAACAACAGTTACTATTACGCTTATCATCAAATTATCTCGCTGGTCGTGGGGCTAGTTTTAATGATTATTGCTTATTTAGTCGATTATCGTTTTTGGAAAAAAATTGCCCTGCCGTTATTTTTGGGGAGCCTTCTTTTACTGATTGCCGTCTTTTTCCCCGGTATCGGCAAAGCCTACGGCGGCGCTCATCGTTGGATTGGCCTGGGTAGTCATATTATTCAACCTTCCGAAATTGTGAAGTTAACCTTCCTTATTTATCTGGCCTTTTGGCTGGAGAAAAAAGGCGAAGGCGTTAAAAATTTCATGACTGGCTTTATCCCATTTCTCTTTTTGGTTGCGGTGTTAGGGTTTTTAATTATTATCGAGCCGGATATGGGAACATTGATGGTCATTGTCATCACTTCCGTGGTCGTCTTTTATATTGCCGGCGCGAGGTATTCTCATTTAGGTTTAGCTTTAGCTTCGGCCGTCGTTTTGGTGGCGGCCTTAATTAAAGCGGCGCCCTACCGCATGTCAAGGTTTACCGTTTTTTTAAATCCTGGCAGCCAAACTCAAGGAGCGGCTTATCACATCAACCAGGCCTTGTTGGGCATTGGCTCGGGCGGCCTTTGGGGCTTGGGCTTTGGCCAAAGTAAACAAAAATATTTTTATTTACCTCAGGCGCACACGGATTCAATTTTTGCGATTATTGGTGAAGAGCTCGGTTTTGTTCGGACAATTTTAGTCATCGGGGCTTATGTCTTTTTTGCCTTACGCGGCTTTAGGATCGCTAAAAATGCGCCCGATAATTTCGCTAAATTTTTAGCGGTGGGCATTACAACCTGGATTGTCATTCAGGCCTTTATCAATATCGGGTCCATGCTTTCGGTCATGCCGATGACCGGCATCCCGTTACCATTTATTAGTTTTGGCGGGTCATCACTGATGTTTTCACTTTTTGGCATTGGCATTTTGCTAAATATTTCGAAATTTTCCCGGAATATGGAGAAGACCATATGAAAATCTTACTTTGTGGCGGCGGCACGGCCGGCCATGCTTGGCCGGTCATTCTGGTGGCGGAAGCCCTCTCTAAAAATAAGCGCAACCAGGTTTTATACGTTGGTTCGGCTAAAATCGAAAAGGAATTATCGCAAAAATCGGGGATTACCTTTAAGCGAATTATCGCGGGCAAAAAAAGAGCCTATTCGTCAATCCTCAATATTTTTGATGTTTTTAAAACCGGTTTAGGCATTTTACAATCATATTTCTTATTCCTTTTTTTTCGACCGGCGGTCATTTTTGCCAAAGGCGGCTATGTCACCGTGCCGGTCATTTTCTGGGCGAAATTTTTTAAAGTGCCTTTAGTGATTCACGAATCAGATTCGGTCATGGGACAAGCTAATTTATGGGCGGCGCCGCGAGCGAAAAAAATCTGCTTAGGTTTTCCGGTCAAATACTACGCCAATTTAACGGTGCCGTTGGAGAGATTAATCTATACCGGTATCCCGATTAAGACTGACTTTTATCAAACGCCGGTTAAAACCGGAGAAACCAAAAAGTTATTAATCACCGGCGGCTCGCAAGGTTCGAGGCGAATTAATAAAGTGATTTCTGAAATCCTGCCGAAATTGATTGAAAAATATGAAGTTTGGCATCTTTCCGGCGAAGGGGATTATGAAGAATTGTCACAGTTTAAGCATCCGAGCTATCATCTTTTTGATTTTTCTTATGAAATGTCGAAGTTAGTCCGCGACGCGGATTTGGTGGTCACCCGAGCGGGAGCTAGCACCTTGGCCGAAATTTCCGCGGCGAAAAAAGCCGCCATCATTATTCCCTTGCCCGAATCGGCTAACAACCATCAGACTAAAAACGCCAAAGTTTATACCGATTTAAACGCGGCCATCGTCTGTTCCGAAGCCGGTCTGACGGCTAGTTCGCTTGAAAGCATTATTAATGATTTGATGGCCGACGATTCACTCCGAGATCTTTTGGGTCATCACGCGGCGGCTTTGGCCAGACCGCAAGCCGTGGCGGAAATTGTCGATGCGATTTTTGAGGCGACTTATGAAAAATAGATTTTGTCAAAATATTTTTCAACGTCCTTGGATTCTTGTTGGCTTACTCACTTTGATTGGATTTTTAGTTCGGATCTATCATCTTGGTCAAATTAAAAGCTTGATTTTTGATGAGGTTTATTTTGTTAACTTTGCCAAGGATTATTTGCACGGAGTCACTTTTTTTGATATTCATCCGCCTTTAGGAAAACTCATCATTGCCTCGGGCATTAAAGTTTTTGGCGACTCACCGTTTGGCTGGCGGATGATGTCGGTCGTTTTTGGCACTCTTTTAATACCGCTCATGTATCTTGCCGGCAAAGAATTAGGCGGAAAATTGGCGGGCATCTTTGCCGCCGCGGTCATCACTTTTGACGGCATGCTGACCGTCTATTCGCGGCTGGGGCTGATGGATATTTTCTTATCCTTTTTCATTGTCGCTTCCTTTTTGGCCTTTTTAAAATTTACGAAAAATCTAAAATTTTATAATCTGGTTTTGGCCGGGGCGCTCATGGGTCTGGCCGCTTCGGTCAAATATAATGGCTTTTCTCTGTTTTTTATTTTTATCTTAGTTGGTCTGATTAAAAAAATTCCTTTCAAAAAATTTATTTATGATTATTTTTTGGCTTTAATTCTTCTACCGGGCGCTATTTACTTGAGCTTTTTCTTGTTTAATTTTCATGGTCGAGATTTTTTCCAACAGGTCTATCAATGGCATTTACAAAGTCTCGGCTATAATTTTCATTTGACCGCCACTCATCCTTACGGTTCGAAATGGTGGACATGGTTTTTGATGCTCCGTCCGATTTGGTTGTATTTTCAATCAGTCAATGGTAAATATGTGGGGGTGGTGGGGATGGGTAATCCTTTGAGTTGGTGGTCGGCTTTGATTATTGTGCCTTTAATGATTTACGACGGGATTAGGAACAAAGATAAGACCAGTTTAGTCATTCTCGCTGCCTTTTTGATCTTTTGGTTGCCCTGGGCTTTGGTGAAAAGAGTTTTATTCATCTACCATGCCATTCCGTCATTTCTTTTTTTAAGTTTGGGCATTGCCTATTATCTTGACAAATTAACGAAAATCGAAGGTGGTCAATGGCTGGTCGGCTTATATTTTTCAATTTTGATTATTTTATACGTTTATTTTCTCCCGATCTGGATCGGCTGGCCCATCAGCTCGCCGGCTTTTTATCACCGGATTTGGCTGAAAGGCTGGATTTAACGGTCAATTTAGGTTAAAATGTGAGAAGATTAAATGACAAATTTTAAAATAACAAATTTTTAAATGACAAATTTTCAAACAATTCATTTTATCGGCATTAAAGGGGTGGGCATGGCCGCCCTGGCCATCTTGGCTCAGGAAATGGGGTCGACCGTGACCGGTTCCGATGAAGCGAACACTTTTGTGACCGATGAGGAATTACAAAAAGCTCAAATTCCCGTTTTTGAATTTGACGTCGCAAATCTCAAAACCAAACCAGATTTAGTGGTTGTCTCCGCCGCCTACGATAAAAATAATATCGAAGTCAAAGAAGCTCATCGGCAGCATCTTGAAATAATTTCCTATTCCGAAGCGGTAGCTCATTTTTCGAAAAGTTCAAAAGTGATCGCCGTCGGTGGCATCCATGGAAAAACAACGACCACGGCGATGGTCAGTTTTATTCTTTCACGCGCTAATTTAGATCCGAGTTATTTGATTGGTGCCGGCATTGTCGCTTCCTTAGGAGGCAGCGCGCATCACGGACAAGGAGAATATTTTGTCTTAGAAGCGGATGAATATAAAAAAAGCCAAGATGATCCGACGCCAAAATTTTTAGATCTTTCGCCGGCAATCGAAGTTATCACCAGTATTGAGCTAGATCATCCTGATATGTTTGCGACGGAGGAAGAAGTTTTTAAGGCTTTCTATGATTTTGCTTGCCTTCTCCCGAGAAATGGTTTCATCGTTCTTTGCGCTGATTATGCTAAAGCCAGAAAGTTGGCTAATACCATTGCCGATCGGGTTTTTGAAACATACGGTTTTTTACCAGAGGCCAAATGGCAGGTGGTTGATTTAGTTGAAAATGAAGAAAAGACCTCTTTTAATATCCAACACGATGAAAAAATCTTCGGCCCTTTTAGTCTTAAAATGCCCGGCAAAGGTAATGTCCTCAACGCCGCCGCGGCGGCCGTCTTGGCTTTGAAGTTAGGAATTTCAGAAACTTTGATTAAAAAAAGTCTGGCCGAATTCAGCGGCATAAAAAGACGCTTTGAAATTATTCGAAAATTTGATGAAGTGGTCTTAATGGATGATTATGCTCATCATCCCCGCGCTATTTCTTTGACGCTTGAGGCGATTAAAAAAAAGAATCCGAAAGCAAAAATATGGTGTATTTTTCAGCCCCATACTTATTCACGCACGCGGGGGCTGCTGCGGGAGTTTGCTCAAGCCTTTGATTTAGCTGATAAAGTCATCGTCACCGATATTTACGCCTCGGCGCGCGAGCAAGATCAGACAATCACCGGACAGGAATTAGCTTTGGAAGTACGCAAGCATCAACATAATGTTAAATTCATTGATGATTGGGAGAAAATTGCCGAGGAAATCAATGACAATATCAAGAAGCCAACCGTGATTGTGACGATGGGCGCGGGGGATATCTATAAACTGCAAGATCGAATCTATGAGGTGCTTAAAAATGGCTAAGAAAATTACCGATCTTTTGCCGGGGGCGAAAGAACAAGTCGTGATGAGAGATTTTAACACTTTTAAAGTGGGCGGCGTCGCTGACTATTTTTATGAAGCTAAATCGGTTGAAGATTTAATTAAAGCCGTCAAGGTGGCCGTCAACCAAAAGTTGTCTTATTTTATTCTTGGTAATGGTTCGAATATTCTTTTTTCCGATTATGGTTTTCCTGGTTTAGTGATTAAAAACATGGCGGCTCGGGTGGCTTTCATGATCGAAAAAAGCCAAGTCATTGCCGATAGTGGCGTCATCTTAACGAAACTTATTATGGAATCAGTTTCGCATGATCTTTCGGGATTAGAATTTTTATACGGCGTGCCCGGGACAGTGGGCGGGGCGGTTTACGGCAATGCGGGGGCGCACGGTTCGGCCATCGGGAGTTATGTCAAAAGCCTAACTCTTTTAAAAATTGACCCCAAAGATAATTTGCCTAAAGTCGTTCAAGTCGATGGGGCCTGGATGAATTTTGGCTATCGTCAAACGAAATTAAAAAACCTCAAATCGAAAACGAAACCGGTTATTTTAACGGTCAGATTTCAGTTTTCTCGGATTCAAAAAGAAAAGCTAATGAGACATCTGAAAGAATATCAAGAATATCGTCGCCGCACCCAACCCGTCGGTTTGACGACGGGCAGTATCTTTAAAAATCCCATTCCTGACTCTTTAATTAACGTCATCGGATCGGGCACCAAAGGCATGCCGGAGCTTCCTCCGGAAAGAACGGCCGGGTTTATGCTTGATCAAGCGGACGCTAAACGACTGAAATATTCGACCGTTGAAGTTTCCCCCAAACATGCCAATTGGGTGTTAAGTAAAAATGGGGCCAAAGCGACCGAAATTCGTTCACTCATTGAAGAAATGCGCGAACGCGTCCGCCAAAAATACGGCATCACTTTAGAAGAAGAAATCGAATATATCGGTCAATGGTAGTAAAGTAAATTTTTTTCAGCAAGGAGAGGTTTGAATCGAACTCCTAATCAAAATGCGTATCGGAACCCGAAAGTTTTCAATCTTCCCTTCGAGCCGCCGAAAAAAAAGCGTCGGGTTAAACTTTACAAACCAATTCTGATATTGATTTTATTAGGTGGAATTTATTATTTCATATTTCAGTCCCCCTATTTTCAAATTAAAAATATCATTGTTGATCAAAATATGCCGCCGCAAGTGACTCAGTATTTGGCCCAGTATAAAGGTCAGAATATTTTTACTTTTCAGCCAAACGCCATTCGCGATAATTTATTGGCAAAATATCCGGAACTGGTCAGTATTAATGTCGCCAGAGGCATCCCTGATGCGATTAAAGTAACCTTCAGTCAGCGTTCACCGGTCTTAGTCTGGCAAACTGGCGCGCAATTTTATTTAGTTGATGCTTTGGGCACGGCCTATATTGAAGTGTCAGACCCGGGCGGTTTAATTGTCGTCAAAGATAATAAAAGTTTACTGGTTAAATCGGAACAGCAAGTCGTCACCGATAACTTTATTAAATTTGTTTCCTCAGTAAAATCGAAGCTCGACGCAAATGGCCTGCCGGTTGATCATTTTGAAATTAACGAAACAACTTTCCAAGTCGACGCGGCCTTAAAAAGCGGCATCTTAATTAAGTTTGACATCACTCGATCCGTTGATGACCAAATGTCTGAACTGACGGCATTTTTAAAAGATCATGCCAACGAGGCGACTCAATATATTGATCTCCGCGTCGCCGGCAAAGTTTTTTATAAATAAGGAAAGTGATTTTTTGATACGCTTAATGTAAGATGAAGTCATTTTTTAGAAGTTCAAAGAAAAACTTATTAATTGCTTTTGTGTTTTTCGTCGGCTTCTTTTTATTTTTCTTTTTAAGAAACCATTACTTTGGGCCCTCTTATATAAATCTTGACGGTAATTTTCCGGCGGGAACTACGTTTCAAATTAGTTGGGATGCCGGGAGGGGATACAACGAAATTGAAAAAAGATCTATTTCGATTAAAGAAAGTACTCTCGATGTAGATTTTTTATTGCCTCAACTTCCCTTAAAAAGCGTTAAGGTTATCAGTAATGGTCAAAAAGTTAATCTTGAATCTGGGAAAATAGTCATTTTGAAGTCGGGAACCTCAATTCCGTTCGAAATTAAATCTAATGTCGCCTCCGCTCAAATTGATCCGCGAAAATTAGAAAGTCCGAGAATTCTTTTATTATTAGTTCAGATAATGCTGGCCATCCTTATAGGATGGCCAGCTTACGAACTTCTTGTCTTTAAATCTCGACTTGGCTTGAATTGGAAAAATTTTATTAAATATATTTTTTTTGAAAATCAGCGTTGGGTTTTTTGGGCAATGTTTTTTATTGCTTGCGCAGTTTTTTCATTTTGGTTACTCGGGCAATGGCCCGGCGCAGCCACCAGCGATTCCTTTAATCAATTAATCCAAACAAAAACTTTCGAGATCACGAACGCCTTTCCGTATTTGAGCACGTTGTATCTGATGGCCTTGATGCAGTTTCATGATTCCTTCGCGGCGGTTTCTGTTTTTCAAATTTTAGCCACTTCGGCTCTCGCAAGCTATATATTCTATTTCGTCTACAAAAACGGGATTAAATTTTATCTTATTTTGCCATTTTACTTACTTTTTATTTTCTCGATCCCCATCGGCTTGCTAAACATCACAATCTGGAAAGACATTCCCTTCAGTCTTTTAGTCGTCTTCTGGGGTTTTTATCTTTTTTATCTGGGTTATCGTCAAAAATTAGGCATCAAAACGAATTTCAGTTTTAAAAAAATATTTATCCTATCGTTGCTTTTTATTTTGGTGGTGCTTATTCGTCACAACGGTTACCTCTATCTTTTAGTTTTGCCATTGGTAATTGTGTGGGGTCGCCTGATGAGTAAAAAAACATTTATAACTTTTGCCATCGTCTCGTTAATATTTTTGATATTTTTTAAATTTGTTATTCCGGCAGTTTTTAATATTCCCCGTTGGTCAAAAGTGGAATCTAATCTCGCCTGGAAATTTCATCCGATGGCCGCCCTGATTCTATCCAATAAATATATTTCTGACAATCCGACGGGGGATCGCGCCATTGTTGATAAGGTCATCGGATTAAAAAATATTGAAGAATATTACGATCCAAATAACGGGGCGCCCCTTTCTGGCACGCTCAACCTCCAATTAAACCAATCAGATATTAACCAATTTAATAAAATGTTTTATCAAAGAATCTGGCAAAACCTGCCTCTTTTTCTCGCCGAAAGAACTCGGCTTTTTACAACCATGCTGGATTCTAACTATCCCAACGAGGCGTTGACGTGGGTCAACCATTACTGGAGTAATCCCGGCATTCAAAGCTATTTATGGGATTGGAACGGTGGTACTGGATTATATATTAAATTTAACCCGGTCAAAAAATTTTTTACGATCCAACAAAAAATTATCGCTTTCATCAGTCCCATAAGACCGGCAATTTTTAATTTGCTCTACCCGGTTATATTTTTAACTATCATTTTTCTTTTGTATCGGTGGGTGCCGCTTTCAGCGCGTTCAAGTTTTTTTATTCTCGCCCAATTGCCTTTTTGGTTTATTTTTGTGATATCACCCCTTTTTAGATATTTATATTTTATTTACTTTTATTATTTTTTCGCCGGACCGCTATTGCTGCTTGAGCTAAACTTTAAAAAACCGTCCAGATATGTATTTTACGTAACATACGCTGCTTTTATTGTTCCGTTTTTGATCGCCGGTGTTTTAATCATTTTTAGATATTGCGGTGGGGCTGTCCTGCTTTATTAGTATTTGTTATATAATTGAATCGAACTAACCCTAAACCACAATGGGTTCAGGGCAAGAAATCATCGAGGAAAAATTTGACTAAACGTTGGGTTGTTTTACCTAAAAAATCTGAAAGTGTTATTGAGCAGCTGCTTATTAATCGTCATATCGAAAAGGAGGATTGGGACTCTTTTTTAAATCCCGATTTTGAAAAAGGTTTGCACGATCCTTTATTGATGAAAGGCATGAAAGAAGCGGTCGCAAGAATCGAACAGGCAGTCTTGCAAAAGGAAATTGTCGGGATTTTCGGCGATTACGATGCTGACGGTATTCCGGGGTTGGCGTTACTTTATGATCTCTTTTCTAAACTTGAGCTGAAAGTCGTGCCTTATATTCCTTCGCGAAGCGAAGGTTACGGCTTAAACAAAGAGGGGATTGACATATTCGCCAAAGCAAAAGTCACTTTAATGGTAACGGTTGATCTGGGGATTCGGAGTTTCGATCAAGTTGGATATGCTAAAGAAAATGGCATCGAAACGATTATTTTGGATCACCACGAACCAGGCGAAAAAATTCCCGATTGTATTGTCGTTAATCCTAAACAAAAAGGGGACAAGTATCCTTTTTGCGAGCTTTCTGGCTGTGGCGTGGCCTTTAAGCTGGCCCAAGCTTTATCAAAGAAATTTAATAAAATTAATATTCCCTATTTAAAATGGCTCTTAGATCTGGTCGCCATTTCAACCATCTGCGATATCGTGCCGCTGGTTGACGAAAATCGGATTTTTGCCAAATTCGGTTTAATCGTTTTGAGAAAAACCAAAAGAATCGGACTTTTGAAACTTTATCAAGCCGCGAGTATCGAGCCGGAAAAAATCGATACTTACACGGTTGGTTTTCAAATCGGGCCAAGATTAAACGCGCCGGGCCGAATGGCTCACGCCAATCAAAGTTTTTATTTATTAATCTCCAAAGACCCCAAAGAGGCAACGGCGCTCGCGGCAAAACTTGATCAAATTAATCGTCTTCGTCAAAGCGAATTGGATCGCGTCTTAAAATCAGCCAAAGAGAAAGTTATTCAAGATGGCTTGGATCAAAAAAAAGTTATTATCGTTTCTGGACGGGATTGGCCGCACGGGATTATTGGCCTGGTGGCTGGCAAATTGATGGAGGAATATGCCCGCCCGGTCATTGTTTGTGAAAAAAGAGAAAAGGATTTTCGCGGTTCGGCCAGATCAATTGATGGCTATAACATTATTGAAGCGCTCGAAGAATCGAATCAATTGTTGACCTCTTTTGGCGGTCACGCCAAAGCGGCCGGTCTGACTTTCGAACTTTCGAAAATGGAAAGCCTTTATGACCAGTTGCTTCAAATTGCGGCGGTCAAACTTAAAGATAAGGATTTAGTCCCGAAAATAAAAATTGAGGCTAAAATTTCGGAGAAAGAAATTACCAATCGCTTACTTCAGTCTCTGAAAAAGCTCGAACCGTTTGGTCTGGGCAATCCGCGACCCGTCTTTACTTTAGAAAATATTAAAGCGACCGATGTGAGAACGGTCGGCAGAGAAGATAAGCATTTAAGTTTTAAGGTCGGAGATCTTAGAGCGATCGCGTTTGATCTGGCCGCTTTTTCCGATCACTTAAAAAATCAAGTAATAGATTTGGCCTTCACGATCGATGAGGATACTTGGGGCGGGGAGTCAAAACCTCAATTGAAGATTGTAGATATAAAAAATGAATAAATTATCTTTTCGAAATCTAATCTCCATCGATCAGCTCTCCGACGCGGATATAAAATTAATTTTTAAAAAAGCCGCCGAAATGCGGCGGCAGTTTCAAACTTCTAAAATCACACCGCGCCTGAAAGGTAAAATTGCGGCGGCCCTTTTTTACGAACCATCGAGCCGGACTTTTGCTTCCTTTCTGGCGGCCATGCAACGTTTGGGCGGCCAGGTCATTGCGATGCCCGGGATGAATTTTTCCTCGGTGGCGAAAGGGGAGACATTTGAAGATACGATTAAAACTTTTTCACAGCTTGCCGATATTTTAATTGTCCGCCACCCGGTAATTGGGGCGGCGGAGAGAGCGGCGGCCAAGAGCAAAGTGCCTATTATTAACGCCGGTGATGGGGCGGGCGAGCATCCAACTCAAGCGTTACTTGATGCGATGACGATTTTAAATCATTTTAAAAATCTAAGAGAAGTTAAAGTCGGGCTGGTCGGGGACTTAAAAAACGGTCGGACGGTCCATTCATTATTAAAATTGCTTATAAAAATCGGTTTAAAAAATTTTTATTTGATTTCACCTAAAGCGCTTAGAATGCCGGCGGAAATTGGCCGGACCGGTCAGAATAAGATTAAAATAATCGAAACTGAAAATCTTATTAAAAATATCAATCAGCTCGACATTTTATATATGACGCGAATTCAAAAAGAGCGATTTAAAAGCCAGGCCCAATATCAAAAATATAAGGGGCGGTATGTGATTGATGAAAACATCATGAAAAAAACCAGAAAAGATCTGATTTTGATGCATCCTTTGCCGCGCATTGACGAGATTGAACCGGCGGTTGATAAGGACAAAAGATCATTATATTTTCGAGAACAAATAAAAAACGGCCTCTATGTCCGTATGGCAATTTTAAGTCTTCTTTTGAACTCCAAATAAAGTAGCAGGGCAGGGGGCATGAGCCCACTGCCCTGATCGTTGACGGATCTCATCCGACGGGTTCGTGCCCAGTGAAGGGCGTAAAGTGTTCACGCGCATTGGCGATGGCGTGCTTGATCGCTTCGGTGTCGTTGGGGTTGATCTTGGCGAAGACATCGGTCAAGACGAGTCCCGGGATCAGCTCAAAGCCGCATTGGTGGCGAATAATCCGCTGCCAACTGGTCCCCCAGGTAATCGGGCAGCTGACGATGGCGATTTGGCTTTTAGGCTCGAGGCCGACGCGGCGATAGGCGACGGCATAGTCCTTCAGGCGGCATTCGTTATAGTCGAGGTGAGCGGCGAGGAGGTTGGGATCCTCGATTGACGCCAACATGAGTTCGAGGACGCCAGGATCATTGAAGTGAACCAGTCCGTAGACGCCGGCTTCGGCGCAGAGCGCGGCGAAAGGTGCGAGCTCGTCCGGCTCCGCCCCCTCGTATTCGATGATGTCGAAGCCCAAACAGACCGCGAGCTGGTTGTGGGCGAAGTTGATGTTGTTGAAAGCCGCGATGACGGGGCGAGCGGTCTGAGTGTCTGTGCGTCTAGAGGCTTTGATCGCCGCCTGGAGGACCTCGGTCTTGAGGGCCAAATCGACGCGCGGGATGAAGTCATGGGCAAAAAGCGTCTTGACTGCTACCGCCATGACGGCCGGCGTGCTGATCGTCGGTAGACCCAGTGGGACGAAGAGGCAGTCGGCTTCCAACATACCTGTTCTGACCTCGCTTGAAGTTCGGTTACGGCATGGCAACGCTGTCATCTTGTCCTCCCGGAGAGCTGGAATTAAGCCGCAGGCAATCTTATATAATTATAGCGATGAAGTTAGCACTGTCAATATTTTTGTCAATTGCCGGAGGTGATTTCGGGGAAAATGACGAGTTTTTATCTAAAAGTTGTGGTATAATCTAACCACATGAAAAGTAATTATCAGACGGTTTTTGTTTGTTCAGATTGCGGCGAAGAATATTTAAAGTGGCAAGGAAAATGCGACAATTGTGGCCAGTGGAACACTTTAAAAGAATTTAAATTAAGCTCTAAACACGAAGGACGAAGAGATATTCCCTCATCCCAAGCAATTGAAATTGATAAAATTAAGTCTTCCAATTTTCAGCGCATCTCCACTAAGATCGGGGAGTTTGATCGGGTCTTGGGCGGTTCAGCTAATAAAGGCGGCATTGTCCCGGGTTCGATTATTCTCCTGGGCGGCGAGCCGGGGATCGGTAAATCAACTTTACTTTTAGAAGTGGCCGCTGAACTTTCAAATGTTCTTTATGTCTCCGGCGAAGAGTCTCCCGGTCAAATAAAATTGCGCTTCGACCGCATGGGACTGAAAAATAAAAAAATTATGGTTTTGGCCGATATTTCCTTGGCGGGTGTTCTGGCGGCGGTCGAAAGGGTCAAGCCCGACCTCGTTATTATTGATTCCATTCAGACCATTTATTCGGATGATTTTCCCTCGACGCCCGGCTCGCTCGTTCAAGTGAGGGAATGCGCTTTGAGACTTCAGCAATTAGCTAAAACGACGCCCACCTCCGTCGTCTTAGTCGGTCATGTCACCAAAGATGGCACGGTTGCTGGGCCCCGAACCTTGGAACATTTAGTCGATGTCGTTTTATATTTGGAAGGTGAACGCTATCATAATCATCGGATTTTACGGGGGACGAAAAATCGTTTTGGGGCCACCGACGAGATCGGCGTTTTTGAAATGACCGAAAAAGGGCTGAAAGAAGTGGCTAATCCTTCAAAACTATTTTTAGAAGAACGGTCGCCCAATATTTCGGGCAATGTCGTAACCGCGACGATGGAAGGGACCAGAGCCTTATTAGTGGAAGTTCAAGCCTTAACTTCGACGACGCCTTTTGGTTTCCCTCAGCGTAAATCTTCCGGCTACGATCTTAACCGCTTGCAATTACTGGTGGCCGTTTTGCAAAAAAGAGCGGGCTTAAATTTGAGTAATCAGGATATTTTTATCAATATCGTGGGGGGGATTAAGGTTAAAGAACCGGCGGTCGATCTCGCGGTCGCTTTAGCCATCGCCTCGGCTTATAAAGGTAAAACAATCAGTCCAAGCGTTTGTGCTTTTGGCGAAGTGGGACTCTCGGGCGAAATTCGCAAAGTTTCGATGGAAAATAAGCGTATTACTGAAGCTAAACGTCTTGGTTTTTCAAAATTTATCAATCAAAAATTATTAGTTGATTCAATTCAAAAAAATTTGAATTAAAAAGGAGTAATCATGTTTAATTTTTCCAATGTGGAGGCGACCAATTTAGCCATTTTTTTCATCATTTTAGGCGTGGCGATCATTTTGCTTTTTTTAACCAGAAGATTGCTAAAAATTTCATTTCCTTACTTTTTCATGGGTTTAATCGGTTTAATTTTGGGCTTATTAATCGGCTCGCTGGCCGCCACGCCGCTTGCGAGATTGCCGGGCGCCTACGGTACCTGGGTGCCGATGATTGTGGAAGTTTTTGTCACGGTCGCCGTTTTAGATTTGTTTATTGCCCAAGGGCAGCCCGCCTCAGTTTTTTTCAAACGGATTATGGACCGGATTATGGGACATAACAATGCGCCCGGTTGCAGTATTGTCGTGGACACCTCTTCACTCATTGATGGTCGGCTTGAACAAATCGCTCAAAGCGGGTTTATCTTAGGTAATATTTTAATTCCCCAATTTGTCCTGGCTGAACTGCAAAATGTTGCCGATTCCGAAGATCCGATCCGCCGCACCAAGGGCCGACGAGGGTTGGAGTCTTTGGATAAAATGCAAAGTAATGCCAAATTAGAGATTGAAATCATTGATGATCTTGAGTCTTCCCGCGAACCGGTTGATCAAAAGTTAATTAAGACGGCAAAACGCCGCAATGCCAAAATCATTACGGCCGACTATAATTTAAACCGCGTTGCTAAAATTCAAAAAGTCGATGTTTTAAATGTGAACGAACTGGCCGAAAGTCTTAAACCGACTTTAATTCCCGGCGAAGAAATTCGGGTCAAGGTAATTCAAAAAGGTAAAGAGCTGGGCCAGGGCGTTGGATATCTTTCCGACGGTACAATGATTGTCGTTGAGGGCGGCCAGAGTTTGGTCGGTAAAGAAGTGGATTGCGAGGTGGTGCGCATCTTCCAAACGGTGGCCGGTAAAATGATCTTTGTTCAACCCAAGAAAAAATAGAGAACTATTTACGGCAAAGTGGTGGTCGAGTATTGAGTCGTGCTATTGTTTTCGTTACCCAATGAATCCACCGGTCTTAGAGTGACATAGTAGGTGGTTTTATTTTTGAGACTACTAATTGATTCGGCCCCGTTTGAGGAAGGTAAAGCACTAAAATTGCCGTAAAGATTGCCGAGGGTGCCGGAAGAGGTGGAAATGTAGATATTGACCGAAGCCAAGTCAGCATCACTGGGGTTTTTCCAGGAAGCGGCAATGGTATTGGTGCCAGGGGTCAGCAAAACATTGGTGACGTCACCCGGCGGGCCGCCGGCGATAATAATGCCGACGGAATCAGCGGTGGTCGTCAGGCCGTATTGATCGGTGGCAATTGCGCTGAGGCTGTGAGCCCCTGAAGCCAGGCCGCTCGTATCGTAGCTTATTTGATAAGGACTATTCGTGGCGGTGCCAATATTAACGCCATCAAGCAGAAAATCAACTTTAGCAATGGAAACATTGGAATTAACCGAGGCGTTGATGTTGATTGTGCCACTCACTTGCGTCCCGGCGGCCGGGGCGGAAAGGCTAATGGTTGTATGGTCGGTCGTGGCGGCGCAAGTTTTATCGCCCGACGGCGGGGCAACGGTTAAGATCCCGGCCGCCGCCAGCCAGGCTCGGACGGGGCTTTCCCAAGCGGGGTTGTTGGGTTGTTCGGAATGAATATCCTGGAAAGTTTCCGTTTCCGTAAACTGATCGGGGCAGTCATCGGTGGCAATTTTGCCGGTGTATTTATCAATTCTTAAAGTGCCGACACTTTGGGCGCGTTCCGTCGGAATTTGCCACGGCGTGCAGATGTCGGTCGTGGTTTGACCGCCGCTGGGTAATTGGTTGGTGTAGCGGTCAAGGGTGCAGCTTTTAACGTTACTGGGCTGGTTAAACTGCTCGACGGGTGTGCCGCTGAGAACTTTGGCCATGTACTCGTGCCAAATGGGGGCGGCCGCCATGGCCCCAGCGCCGCCGGCTGACATCGGGGTATTATCGTCGTTACCGACCCAAACGCCGGCCGTGATCGAGGGCGTGTAGCCGACCGTCCAAGCATCGCGGTTATTTTGAGTCGTGCCGGTTTTGGCGGCGACCGGTCGGTCGGAAAAATATAAAGCGGAATGACTGCCGAACTCGAAGGAACGGGCATTGTTGTCGGACAAAATGTTGGAAATTTCGTAGGAAATGCTCGGGTCTAAGACATTTTTGGGATTGGCTTTATATTGTTCGAGCACTTTTCCTTTGAGATTGACGACTTTCAAAATAGGGGTCGTCGGCGCCAGAACGCCGTTATTGGCAAAGACGCCGTAAGCGGTCGTCTCATCGAGTAAGGTCACCTCGCCGCCGCCCAGGACAAGCGAGAGACCGTAACGCGAAGGATCGTTGAGAGTCGTAATGCCCATACTGTGAGCTTGATCGAGGACATTATTGATGCCGGTTAAAGCGAGCGTTTTAACGGCCGGGATATTGAGCGAACCGGCCAAGGCCGTTCGAATCGTCACTGGGCCGCGGGTTTTACCGTCGTAATCTTGCGGCGTGTAATTACCAAAATTGGTTGTTACATCCCAAAGGGTATAGCCGGGACTAAATTGTTTTTTAAAGGCGGTTGCGTACATAATCGGCTTAAACGAAGAGCCCGGCTGGCGCGGCGAAATAGCGACGTTGACTTGACCGTCGATGGCTTGATTGAAAAAGTCCCGTGAGCCGACCATGGCTAGAATCTGCCCGGTTTTGGGATCAATCGAAACAAGCGAAGCGTTGGTGGCGTTAACGCTTGAAAGTTTGGCGTCGGCGACGGCTTGCTCAGCCGCTTGTTGATCAGTGCTATCGAGGGTGGTATAGACTTTTAAGCCTCCTTCCTCGAGCATTTGCTCGCCGTATTTTTCGGCCAGTAAATCTTTGACATACATGACAAAGTGGGGGGCGGCGATTTGTTCGTTTTGAGGCACAAATTTGATATTTTTGGCTTCGGCTTTAGCGGCGGTGGCCTGATCTTGAGTGATATAGCCCTGGGTGACCATACCATCTAAGATCCAATCCACCCGTGCCAAGCGGTCGTCAGGATGGATCCCATAGGGCGAATAATAAGTCGGGGCTTGAGGGAGCGCCGCTAAGGTGGCCGCTTCGGCTAAATCCAGTTGGTTGGCTTTTTTGCCAAAGAAAGTTTCCGACGCTGCCTCGATGCCGTAAGCGTAAGAGCCATAGGGAATCTCGTTGAGATACATGGTTAAAATATCCGGCTTCGAATACATCGTTTCAATTTCGATGGCCAAAATGGCTTCCTGAATTTTTCGCGTGAAAGTTTTTTGGGAAGTCAAAAGGGCATTTTTCACATATTGTTGGGTAATCGACGAACCGCCGACCAAGCCGCCGCTGCCATGAAAAATATCGTCGTAAGCGGCGCGCAGAACACCTTTAAAATTAATCCCGTAGTCGTGATAAAAGCTCCGGTCCTCGGCGGTCAAAGTTGCTTCTTTCACGTTCGTGGGGATGTCGTTATTACCGACCATGATGCGTTTGACATTGCCGTGGATTGTATAAAGTTCATTGCCGTTTCGATCGAAAATTTGAGTGGCCGCGGCCGACTGAAGATTGGTAATATGACCCGGCGTCGGTAAATCCTTCGCAAACCAAAGAAAAAGCGCCAACATTAAAAGAAGGAAGCCGAGGCCCAGACGGAGGATCCAGGTTTTTATTCTCTTCCAGTTGATCTTTCGAAATCTTGAGGTCGGAAATTTGGGGACTTTTTTTAAGGGGTTACTTAATGGAAATATTTTCTTAAAATTCATATTTTTAGCAAGGTGACGGTCTTTTTATCTTCGGCCGTTATAATTATTTCCCTTTCCTTTGGTTTTCACCTTTACATATTATCAGGTTTTACGATAAAATGAAAGTGATAACAATCTGAAAAGGAGCCAAATGAATATTGACGAATTGCTCAATAGGGGAGTTGAAGAAATTATTGTGCGGGAATCGCTTGAAAAGAAGTTAAAAAACGGTCAAAAATTACGCCTCAAATTTGGCATTGATCCGACGGCCGCCGATCTTCACTTGGGCCACACCGTGCCTTTAAGAAAATTAAAACAGTTTCAAGATTTAGGCCATCAGGTCGTTTTAATTATGGGGGATTTTACGGCCACCATTGGTGATCCCTCAGCGCGTCAGGATGCCCGAAAAGTCCTTTCCCGTGAAGAAGTCAAGAAAAACATGGGGACTTATTTAGCTCAAGTGGGCAAAATTTTGGATTTGAAAAAAACCGAAGTGCGTTATAACCGTGAATGGTATGACCAAAAAGACACACTTTTTTTGTTTGATTTGAGCTCAAAAGTCACTCTTCAACAGGTTTTGAAGCGAGATGATTTTCAAAAACGCCTTTCCGAGAATCGGGATATTAATATGTTAGAAACCATGTACCCCCTCTTGCAAGGATATGATTCGGTCTGTGTCAAAGCCGATCTTGAGCTCGGCGGCACCGACCAGAAATTTAATCTTTTAATGGGCCGAAAAGTCCAAAAATCTTTTGGCCAGCCGTCTCAAGATGTCATGATGCTCTCTCTTTTGGAGGGGACGGATGGGGTTCAAAAAATGTCGAAAAGTGTCGGAAATTATATTGGCATCTTGGAAGAACCTGATCAAATGTTTGGGAAAGTGATGTCTATCCCCGATGATTTAATCGTCAAATATTTTCGGCTGTTGACTGATGTTCCCAATAATCAGGTTGACGACATGTCAAAAAGGTTTAAGAAACAAGTTCCGGAACCGTTCGATCCCCGAAAAGAAAAAGCCCGTTTAGCTTTTGAAATAGTCAAGCTGTATCATTCCGAAAAAGAAGCGGTCACAGCCCAGAAAGAATTTGAAAGAGTGTTTGTCAATAAAGAACAGCCGGCCAAAATGCCGGCAGTGGTCATCACGGAAGATGAGTTAAAAGCGATTGATCTTGTGGCGGCGGCCTTTAAACAATCGAGATCGGAAGCCAAACGGTTAATTGAGCAAAATGCGATTGAGATTAATGATAAAAAAGTTTCTGATCCGTTTCAAAATATCGAAATAAAAACCGGCCTGGTAATTAAAGGCGGCCGAAAGTTTGCCAAGATAAAAAAATGAAAGATCTGATAAGGGAAAAAATTATCGAGGCCGTGAAGTTGGTCTATCCAAAGGTGGAGATACCGGATTTTAATATTGAAGCGGCCGACGAAAAATTTGGTGATTATTCGACCAATGCGGCCATGATTTTGGCCAAGGGAATAGGGGAAAGCCCGCAGGATGTCGCCCATAATATTATAAATAGGATAGAAAAAGATGAGGTTATCGAAGAGGCCAGTGTCGCCGGGCCAGGGTTTATCAATTTCAAATTATCACTCCCCTATTTACAACAAAAAATTTCCGAGATTATTAACGCGGGGGAAAGCTACGGTCATTCTGATTTAGGTCAAGATTTAAAAGTCAATCTCGAATTTATTTCGGCCAATCCGACTGGTCCGTTGACGCTCGGCAATGGCCGCGGGGGATATACTGGTGACGTTTTGGCCAATGTTTTGGAAGCTTTCGGCGCAAATGTTGAGCGCGAGTACTATATTAACGATCGCGGCGCTCAGATTTTGGCCCTTGGACATTCGGTTTTAAAAGACGCGGAAGCAGTTTATAAAGGCGCCTATATCGATGAAATCGCCCCGAAAATATCCTCGAAAGAGCCAATGATGGCCGGGCAAGAAGCGGCAGCGATATTGGTGGAAGAATCGATTAAAAAAACCATTCAAAAAATGGGGATTAAATTTGATCATTGGTCTTCGGAAAGCCACCTCTTTCAAGGTCCGGTTGAAGAAGTGATGGGCCTCTTGACCAAAAATGATTTGATTTATCGTCAAGAGGGCGCCCAGTGGCTTAAGACGACCAAGTTTTCTGACGATAAAGATCGAGTTTTGGTGACCTCAAAAGGCGAATATACCTATCTTACGGCCGATTTGGCTTACCATTATCTTAAAATAAAACGCGGTTACAATACTTTAATTGACATTTGGGGGGCGGATCATCACGGCTACATTGGTCGGATGAAAGCCGGCGTCCAAATTTTGGAAGAAGAATTAAAAGCCGGCGTTAACTTTCAAATTTTAATCGCCCAGCTGGTGCGATTGATGTCAAAAGGTCAAGAAGTTAAAATGTCCAAACGGGCCGGCACTTATGTCACGCTTGACGAGCTGATTGATGAAGTCGGGGCCGACGTCACACGTTTTTTCTTTTTAGAAAGGTCACTTGACACGCATATGGATTTTGATTTGGATCTGGCCAAAGAACGTTCGGAAAAAAATCCGGTCTATTATATTCAGTATGCCCACGCCAGAATCCATAGTATCCTCGCGAAATCAAAAATTAAAGATCAAAGATCAAAAAGTGATTTGGATTTAATCAAAGACCCGGCGGAGCTGTCGCTGATTAAAGAGTTGGTCAAATTGCCCGATGTGGTGATCGAAACAGCTGAAGATTATCAAGTTCAGCGCTTGCCGTTTTATGCGATTGGGCTAGCCAATAAATTCCATAATTTTTACGAACATTGCAAAGTCATCTCCGACGATGAAAATCTCACTTCGGCGAGACTTGAATTAATCAAAGCGACTCAAATAGTTCTCAAAAAAACCTTGGATCTCATGGGTGTCTCTGCACCGGAAAAGATGTAGTTATTCTGGTCATTAAGCATTCTCGTCGGTTTGACTTTTAGTTTTTATTTGTCTATATTTTAATTAAGGATTAGATATGAACAACTCTTATCAGTTACAAAACTTGGTCTGGAAGGAAGGCAAATTTTATGTTGCTCAATGCTTGAATGTTGAAGTTTCCAGTTTTGGTAAAACCAAAAAAGAGGCTTTGAATAATCTTAATGAAGCCTTAGAACTCTATTTTGAAGATCACAAACCCACCAAAATTGTTAAAATTGAAAATCTTTCGATAGTCAAGCATCAATTTCAGCATGCCTAAACTATATTCTTCTCAGCACATTATTAAAGTTCTCGAAAAACAAGAATTTGTTTATGTCTCTCAAAAAGGTAGTCATGTTAAATATCGAAGACATGGACGACCGACTTTGACCGTTATTGTCCCCGCTAATCGTCGCGAAATACCGTTTGGCACTTTTCGTTCTATCCTTAGACAATCTCAACTTCAAGAAGTTGATTTCGAGTAGATGGTCTGAAAATTTACTCAAATATACTTATAATATTTACCCTGGCGGGGTCGGCCGATTTAGCTGAGAACGTTCTCAAATCGGGCCTGGATATATTTTTTTCTTAAGCTTAAAAATGAAACCAGGCCGACGGGAATAGGCAGCCAAAAGGAAATGAGTCTGAAAATCAAAACGGCGGCCAGAGCGATGCCGGCCGGCACACCGAACCCGATAAAAATGAGGGCTAAAGTGCCTTCGACAATTCCCAGGCCGCCTGGAATAAAACTGACTAAAGATAAAATGCGGGCGGCTGAATAGGCGAAAATCACCATCGGGAGGTGAGGCGTATAACCAAATCCCCAAAGAGCAAAAAACAGACACATGATATCACCGCCCCAAAACAAGATGGCGCCCGTAACGGCATTGATTTGTAAATGACGATTCTTGGCCAGGATTTTGACAGCTTCATAAAATTTTTGAACTAGTTCGGGGATAGTATTGAGTGGAATGCGGCCAACTTTAACAATTTTTAAAATCCGGTTGGCCAAACGGGCCAATTTGGCGACGCGCTGAATCAAAACCGGTTTTCGAGAATAAAGACTGAGAAGATAAAAGAAAAACCCGAAAGCGGCCAGATAGGTAATCCAAATAACGATTAAGGCTCGGGCGCTTAAGCCGTGGTTCGTCGGGGAGAAAGCGACGCCGATAAGATAGATAAAAGCAAAAATTAAATAGACGATAATGACGCGGGCGATGAACATTAAAACAATATGGGCGGTCCGAATTTTTTTCTCTTTTAAAAAATAGTAATCGACTGCCCCTTCGCCGAAAGTGCCCAAAGGCAGAAACTGAATTGAAAAGGAGTCAAGCAGCGAAATTTTGATGACATCGATAAATTTCAGTTTATCACCGGTCATCCTTAAAACGGCGCGGGTGAGAATGGCCGAACCGACATAGTAAAAACCTTCGGCGACGAGCGCCAAAATTAAAGCCCAATATTTTATTTGCCGGAGGAGCTGAAGAGCCTGGGTGAGGCCGATCAGTTTGGGGATCAGAATCCAGATGGCAATCCCAAAAAGGAGGATAATAATAATGCGCGGCCAAGAAAAAAAATTTTTGTCTAAATTCATATATTTAGTTCGTAGACGCTGTTTTTTTGCAAGACCCAAATTTTACGGGATTTAATCGAAATGTCAAAGTCTTTGATATCGTTAAATCTTTCTGGTAGAGCATATTGATGGATAAAGTTGCCGTTTTTATCAAACTCGACAATTCTTTTCTGGGAGTTATCTAAGATATAAAGAGCGGGGGTGTCGGAATCGGTATAGATTTTAATCGGTTTAGCCAGTTGATCGGCGGGGGTCGGGAGACCAGTTAATTTAAAGTCCTGCAGCTTAGAATGCTGGAACTCGATTACGTCGCCGGTGCTTTTTAAAACATAGATCGAGCCGTCAATGGCCATCGAAAGACTTTGCTTGACGGTGGAGGTGTTACTCGTCAGATAGGCTTGCCCGGCGGCAAAGGTATTTTGAGTGGAGGTGTGCTTATAAATCTGCCCCAGGACGCCGTCAAGGAGATAGAGACTGCCCACGTAATACGAAAGCGCATTGGCGGTTTCCCATTTGCCGCCACTGACCAAGATTTGATTGAGCTGGTTATTGGTGGCATCAAAACTGAACATATATTGGTTATTAGTGTAAAGGTAAAGAATTTGACTGGCTTGAGTGGAGGCGATAATGCTGCCCTTGCCGCTGGGCAAAGCGGCGACTTTTTCGGGTGTACCGCCGAGCACACTGCCTTGATAGATGGTCGTTGGGCCAATAAAGTAGATTTCCCCGTTTAAAACGTAGAAATTATTGGTCTCGGTGGGGCTGGTCGAGAGGGCGTTTAAGCTCGTAAAGCGGGTTGTCGCCGTGAGCTTATCGAGTTGGCTATAGGAATCGGTTATAACTTGATTGGCGTCTTTGGCGACAAAGGTGTTACCTAAGATGCTTTGAGCTTTACTGATCGCATCAGAAAACTGAGTTTTGGCTTGGTCTTGATTGCCGTTAGCCAGGGAATTTTTACCGTCTTTTTCGGCAGAAAGGGCCTGATCTAAAATGTTTTGGGCCTGGATGTTGCCGACTTTCGTGCCCTTCCCGTGAAAGAGCGTAAATAAGGCGATGATGAGAATGAGCACCACCGCGCCGGCGATGTAGAGATATTTTCGGCGATTCCGATCTTGGGCTAAGGCGATCACGAAACGATAGAATCGAGCCATCGCCCCTAAAATTTTCGGGAATAACTTGCTAAGATAACTTTCTTTCGGCTTTTTGTTTTCGTTATAATAGTGAATGTATTCCGGCGAGAAGTTAATCTGCTCATCTTTAAGAAGGGTATCATCGCGCGGGGTATCTTTTAAAAACTCGCGATGAAAGTGATCTTCTTTCGGCTCGGCAGGCGGGCTGGGGGCGCTGGGGGTGGTTGAGGGAGGTAAAGCTTGACTTTTGACCTCATTTGCTTCGGCTGGTTTTTTTTCTCTTAAATTCTTGAATTTAGTTGAAGCGTCGTTAAAAGATTTGGTCGTTAATTTTGCTAAAGAGGAACCGGTCATTTTTAGAATCGGGGCCAAAATATTGTGCCATAAATTTTTGAGCCGATGAAAAATCGAATCGCTCGATTTATCTAGATAATAGGTTGTTTCTAATTCGCCGGTAGCCGGTTCGGCCGAGATTTCGTCTTTGGAATAAAGACCGATAATGACAAGGTTGACGTTCCGGCCGCGCGCTTTTCGGAGCAATTTGGCGATTTGCGAGGCGGCGACCGACGGATTATTGAAGGCGACGAGCTGCTGAATCGATTCTAAGGAAAGATAATTTAAAAGATCGCTGCTGGTGAGGAGTACCTTATCGTGAGGTTTTAATTCCCCCGAAATGACATTGGAAAAAGTTTTGAGCGGATGAACTTCGACCGTCCCGGCCATCCCTTCGGTTAACTGATTGACTTTTCCGTCGCGGAAAATGTAAGCATCAATTTTGCCGGTCGGGGCGATGTGCAGACTGCTGCCGACAACGACGGCTAAAATAGCATTGAGTTTACCGATCCAGTCCGTTTCCCCGTCTTGGGTCGCTAAAGCCAAACTTTCATTGACGCCTTTGAGCGATTCTTCAAAGTTAACCAGGTCGGAGGTGCTGCCACCCTGATAGTAATGCTTGTTAAAATTATTGATGATTAACTGGCCGATTTGAGCGGTCGGAAACCAAGGGGACAAGATTTCCACAATGGAAAAAATTTCCCCCATGCCTGATCGGGAAAGATCCTCCGACTGAGCATATTGACACGTCAAAAACCGGTCTTGGAGTTTCCCTGAGTTTGTAATTTTCGCAAACTTAATTTCGCTAGCCATTAATAAATAACCCTCACTTAGTAATTAAGTCTATTCTAATAGTAATAATAAAACAGGTTAATGTCAAACCGCTCATCGGACGCTATCTTGATTTTGATTTGTAGTTAGAGTAATATAAACTTAATTATGGATAAAATAAATTGGCAAGAGTTTGATCGTGGCGTGTTTTTGATTAACTTGCTGGCGGTCATTAAAAAAGACGGCAAAATTTTAATTGGCCGGCGTGAAAACGATCCCTATTTAAAAAACCTGACTTGGTCTTTTCCTGGTGGCCGTCCGAAGTACGGCGATGATCTCGAAAAATATTTAAGTGCGGAAGTCAAAAAGAAAACCAATCTCGACGTTAAAATCAAAGATGTAATTTTTGCTAAAACCTATCCCGAAAACCGCCAATTTTTATCAATTTATTATACGGCGGAAATTGTTGGCGGGAAAGTTAAAGCCGGGGAAAAATTTAAAGAACTCAAGTGGGTCAAACCCGAAGAACTAAAGACATATTTTACGACCTCTTTACATCCGAAGTTGTATCGTCTTATCCAAGATCTCAAATAGACCTGTTGTTTACAAAAATGAACGATTGGAGATACGATATTGCCATGCCAAAGAAAACCAAGGCGTGGCTCGCCTCAAGTTCCGGCAAGGACAGCATTTGGGCGCTAAAAATTGCCAGAGCGAGCGGCGAGATTGAAGTTACCGGAATCATGACGACCATCACCGAAGGTTACCGGCGGGTTTCGATGCACGGCGTTCGCGAAAGTTTATTGGCAGCCCAGGCTGAAGCTTTGGGTCTCCCGCTACACAAAGTTCTCATTCCGAAAGCTTGCGCAAATTATACTTACGAAGAAAAAATGCACCGGGCGATGCTTGAGGCAAAAAGCTGTGGCGTCGAAAAAATTATTTTCGGCGATTTGTTTTTGGAAGATGTGCGCGCTTACCGCGAAGAAAAACTCCTTCCCGCCGGCATAACGCCGCTTTTTCCGCTTTGGAAAAAGGACACGAATAAACTCGCCCACGAAATGATTGACGGCGGACTCAAAGCCAAGGTGGTTTGTCTTGATCCTAAAAAAATGCCGCCGAAACTGGCGGGCGCAAGTTTTGATTTGGATTTTCTAAAATCTTTGCCAAAAGGCGTTGATCCGTGTGCCGAAAACGGCGAATTCCACACTTTTGTTTTCGATGCCCCGGGCTTTCGCCGCCCGCTCGATATCCGCGTCGGCAAAACCGTCCTCCGCTCCGGCTTCCTCTTCACCGATCTCAGAATGAAAGATTGATATCTTCCTATTACTGGAGCTTGCCCCGTTAATTCTCTGGACTTTATTAATTAACTGGGGTAGAATTGAGATAAGAAAGGGGCTGTTTTAATATGCTCAACGAATCCGATACAAGATCAAAACTCATTGATCCTCAATTAAAAGATTCCGGCTGGAAAGACGAAGACACTCAAAGGGAATTTCAAATCACCGCCGGCAAAGTTAATATTTTAGGCGATCGGGTTGAAAGAGAAAAAAATAAGATTGCCGATTATCTTTTATTTCACAATAACGCTTTTCCGATCGCGGTTGTCGAAGCCAAAGACGAAAACCACACTTCAATGGATGGCATGCAACAAGCCAAAGACTACGCGGAGAAACTTGAACTTTCTTTTGCTTATTCTACTAATGGCCATGCCATCGAAGAGTTTGATTTTATCACTAATACTCAAAAAACAATCAAACAATTCCCGAAACCCGAAGAACTTTACGCCCGTTTAAAAAGTTACAGTAAAGTTTTGGCCAAAAAACTTGAGAAAAATCCGCTTGAATACCCGCTCTATATTACCCCCTTTGGCAAAAATCCTCGTTATTATCAACTTTTAGCTATTCAAAAGGTTATCGAAGCCATCGTCAAAAAGCAAAAGAGGATTTTGGTCTCTATGGCGACAGGTTCGGGAAAAACAAAAGTCGCTTTTCAAACCGTCTGGAAACTCTACCAATCCGGGTATATCAAACGTGTTCTTTTTGTTGCCGACCGCCGGCTCATCCGCGATCAGGCTTATGAATTGGAGTTTGGTCCTCTTAAAGACGCCCGCGAAAAGATAATTGAAGGCAAAGCGCCTCAAGTGCGAGATATTTATTTTACTACCTACCAAACTCTTTATTCTCAAAAGAATGGTAAGCGGCTTTTTGAAACTTATCCCAAAAACTTTTTCGACATGGTTATCATTGATGAGTGTCATCGCTCGGGCTGGAATCTTTGGTATGACATTTTAAAACATTTTTCCGGCGCTATTCACTTCGGCATGACCGCTACTCCAAAGCGTGATGATAATATTAATACTTATAAATATTTCGGCAATCCTGTTTATGAATATAATCTTCGCCAAGGCATCAAAGACGGCTTTCTCGCGAATTATATGATCCAGAGAATTTTGACCAACCTTCATAAAGAAGGCGGCGTGGATGTTGAAGAACAAAGATTGCAGGGAGCCGAAGTTTTTTATCCCGAAGAATTTGATGACGAAATCAAAGCCTTTTACACTGCCGGTGAGTTTGAACGTAGAGTCGCCATTCCTAACCTAACGAAAAAAATCGCAGAACATCTCGCCGGTCTTCTTAAAAAATTTGGCACCTACGAAAAAACGATTGTTTTTTGTGTTAATAATGACCACGCCCGGGCCATGACTAAAGAATTACAAAATCATTTTTCCTCCGAAGGCGCGGCCAACTACGCGGTCACGATTGTCTCCGAAGAAGGCGGCGCTCACGAATTGGCCCAAGCTTTTAAAGATTCGGAAAAGAAAACACCGGTTATCGCCACCACCGTTGATCTTTTATCCACGGGCATTGATATGCCTTCGGTAAAAAATATTGTTTTACTTCGGCCAATCTCGTCAGTGGTTTTTTTCAACCAAATTATTGGTCGTGGTAGTCGCATTGATGCCGCCACTAGTAAATATTATTTTCGCATCATTGATTATGTCAATGCCACCAGACTATTTTCTGTTTTAACACCCGAGGAAAAAGAGGAAGCGGAAGACGAAGAAATTGGTCCTAATGATAGCTTTTTAGAAGGAAAAATTGTCATTTCCAAAACCGAAACGCCAATTATTGGCGCCAAAGTAACCGTGATGACCAAAGCGCACGAGCACTTACAAACAACCACCAATGAACTCGGAATTTTTGCCTTTGACAAACTTCCCAGAATTAAAGTTACCCTGCAAATTTCCGCCAACGGTTTTGTTCGCCGAGAACTTCGAATCACTCCCACCCCTGAACCCCAACCAGAAATCTATGAGCTTAAAAAAGAAAGAAAAACTCCTCACAAAATCACTCTTGGCGGCGTTGACGTCTACATTTATTCCACTGCCGATCTTACTTTTGATGTCGGCGGCAATCACTTAAAAAGTGCGGAATACAAAGAATATTCCAAAGAAGAAGTCGCCAAACTGGCTCTAACTTTGGATGACTTGCAAAAAATCTGGATTGATGAAGAAAAGAGAAAAACTTTTCTTTCGAATTTAAAAGATCAAAGCGTTTCGCCTGAAGCCCTAGCTAAGCTGATTGATCGCGAAGACGCTGACTTTTTTGATGTCTTAGCTCATGTTGCTTTTGACGCGCCGATTATTTCTCGCGATGAACGGGCCCAGGCAATCGAAATTAGAAAACAGGAATTTTTATCATCGCTTGGCAGAGAAGCTCAACCGATTATTTTGGCCCTACTTGATCAATACCGCATTGGCGGCATCGAAGACATATCCCGAAAAGAAGTTTTCAATTTGCCAAAATTTCAAGAAATCGGGATTGAAAAAATTATTGTCTCCCTCGGCGGGCCCCAACAAGCCAGGTCTGCGATTCAAAAATTACAAAAATATCTTTATCAAAAGGAAAGAGTCTAAATGGATAGACAAACCCTCTCAAATAAAATCTGGTCAGCCTGCGATATTATGCGCCGTGACAAACTCTATCTTTTGCAGTACATCGAACAAGTTTCTTGGATGTTATTTTTAAAACTTTTTGAACAGATTGAGCATAAAAGCCGACTGGGGGCGCAAGTTTTTGGGGAAAGATACCAGCCAGTTATCGAAAAAAAATATCAATGGTCTGCTTGGAGCAAGCTGGAAGCAAAAGAACAATCAGAGTTTGTAAATATTAAATTGTTTCCGTATTTAAGAAATCTTCGCGGTACCCCATTAAAAAACATTATTGCCTCACTTTTTGATGATCTGCGCAACTATATGCACTCGCCATTCAATTTCAAAGATGTCGTCAATCTTTTAGATGAACTTGATTTTTCTAAGCCCGAGGACACTCACATTATTTCCCAAGTCTACGAAGAACTGCTTTTAAAGATGGGCCAAGAGGGTGGCGCTTCCGGTGAATTTTATACTCCGCGACCAATTATTCGGCTGATGGTAAAAATTATTAATCCCCAAATCGGCGAGAAAATCTTTGATCCTTTTGCTGGCTCCGGTGGATTTTTAGCTGAAAGTTTCAAATACCTCCAAGAAAAAAATCCTAAATTAACGGCTAAACAATTTTCCGTTCTCCAAAATGAGACTTTTTATGGCAATGAAGCCAAATCCCTGCCCTATCTTTTGGGCATTATGAACCTGCTTTTACACAATCTCCAATCGCCCCACATTACCAAAACTAATACTTTTGCGGAGGATTTAACTTCTATTCCGGAAAGCGAACGCTACCATATTATTTTGACTAATCCGCCCTTTGGTGGCGTTGAAGACAAAGAAGTTTTGCAAGGTTTTCCGATTAAATCCTCGGATACCGAACTTTTAGCCTTGTATTATTTGATGAAAAAGCTCAAAGCCGGCGGCCGAGCCGGAATTGTTTTGCCTGAAGGCGTGCTTTTTAGAACTGGAAAAACCTATGTCAATATTAAAAAAGAGCTTTTAGAAAATTGTAATTTACATACCATCATCAGCCTTCCGCCCGGCGTTTTTGCCAATGTTTCTTCATCCGGCCAAGGTCCCAAAACCAATCTTTTATTTTTTGAAAAAGGCAAACCAACCGAAGAAATTTGGTATTACGAACTGAACCCGCCTGCCGGTATCAAATACACCAAGAAAAACCCAATTTTAGACGAACATACGGCAGATGCTCTTGAAAAATGGCAGAAGAAAACGAAATCTGAAAATTCTTGGGCGGTTAAAAATGAAGGAATTATTTCCAAAAATTATGACCTCTCTGCCAAGAATCCGAATGGGAAAGAGAATTTAGATCTTAAGAAACCGGAGGAATTGATTAAAAATATAATAGAAAAAGAAGATGAAATTAAAAAAATTTTAAATAATCTAAATTTATGAAAGAGCCAAAGGAAGATGAATTTGTCCAGCTAGAATTACCAGAATTAAAATTGCCATTGATTACTAAAGAAAGGAATAGTAACAATGATTTTATGGTCGATCTTGTGGCTGTTGCAAATGATGTGCGTAAAGCAGTCATTTTAATTGCGGGAATTGTATCCCAAAAAGAAATTGAACCAGAAAAATTAGATATTCTTCGAGGGCATCTCGTCAGGATTTACAAACTTTACGACACTTTTACCTTTTTAATCGTAGAGCGCAGGACAGAAATTGCTTTTATTGTTTTAAGGTCACTTGCTGAAACAATAATAAATTTAAATTATTTGATAAAATACTTTGATACGGACATTTATAAAAAATATAAAAGGGCTTCGTTAGCTTACGAAAAACAACTAGAAAATATCGTTCTTCGAAATATTCAAAAACGGAATAATAAGTTACCCATTGAAAAAAGGATGTTGGAAAGTATAAATAAAACTTACAAACGATCACATCTCGATAATCTTGAGGAAAAAGAACTCGAAAAAACAAAATGGGGACTCGAAAAGAAACACTTAGAAATATCTGGAAAGGCAGAAGATGTCGGTCTTTACCCTATATATGAACTTGTATTCAAAATTAGTTCTCACTATGTACATGGTAGTTGGCACGAGCTTGACTTTGATCACTTAGAAAGAGACGAGGATAAGATGGGTTTTCGGCTACCAAAATTTGAATATGCCACTCCCAGGCCACAGCTGATTGAAACAATATCCGTACTAGTTTTACAAACCTTAGAAGAATATCTGTCAATAATCGCATTTGGCGAAGGCCAGGCCAAAGAAATAAAAAGCTATCTTGATAAAATTGTGCAATGGCTTTTCGAAATAGCTGATAAACATGAGGAATATTTATCGTCCAAAAAATAATTGAGTAAGAAATTTATGACATTAGAAATTATTAAAGTCATCCCAGAATATTTAAAAGCTGTCTTGTCATGGCCTGTTGCTATTTTCGTTTTAGGACTAATTTTTATATTAAAATTCAGTGATTCTATCCGAGAATTTCTGAAAAATATTTACTCTCTTAGAGTTGGTCCTGTGGAAGCGACTCAGCGGCCACCGGAAAACATTGACAGAAAGATTGAAAATTCACTGGAACAAAAAGGAATTACTTTGACAGAAGAACAAATTAACTTATTAGATCAAGAATTTTTGAAAATATCAGGTGAATCTGAAGAAAAGGAAAAAAAAATTCAGGAAAAAGAGAATTTCATCAATTATCTTGTTCAACGGTCTGAATTGTATGAATTTTTATATCTTAATCTATTCTTTGTGCCAAACACAAAAATTGTTTTAAAGTGGGCTCACGATCTTGGGTCATTCACAAAAGACCTGTTCAACATTATTTATGAGCCCAGAATCCCAGATAAATTAGAACGCGAATCGATTTTTAATGTTCTATTACAAAATATAATGATTCAAAAAATCGATGACAGCTATATTGTTACTGAAAAAGGAATAAGATTTTTAAAGTTTATTGGATTAGTTAAATGAAAACTAATAATAAGGATATTGTAAACGAAAAATATGATAGGATTTTAAGTGATTTTCACGATAAAGTTCAGAAACTTCATTCCAACAGGAATTTTTATAAAAATGTTTCTTTGCAATTAAACTATAGCGAAAATGAAGGTCTAACTGTGAAATCGGCCGGTCCGGATGAGCAATCGACAAAAGCCTTTATTTTAGATTTCCGGCATTTTATTGCAGAAAATTCATCGATTAATTTTTATTCAGTTTGTAACTTTGTTTTTCAAAATTGTAAAAATGAAGAAATCATCAAAGAACTTGTTGGGTGTCGCGAAAATTGGGGAAAAATATTAGAGAAAAAAGATAATTTCCCTCTCGGTGGGATGAGACTTAAGGTGAATAATCAAAATTTAAAAACAGAAGAAATTGTGGATTTATGGTTTAACGCTGAGTTTTTTCACATAGATGAGAGAAAAAGAAAGATTTTACAGGATTTACAGCGAACGCCGATGGGGCAATTTACTTATTTTGTTTTCATTGACTGTTTACAAAGATTGGGATTACTCCTTTTTTATTTCGATCGGAAAATCATTAATGGTCTGATGAGGAAATCAAAATGAAAACTAACTGGCCGATAAAAAAAATAGGAGAATTATTAAAGACAAAACCACAATACGGTTTTACGGCTAAAGCAAGTTTACAAGAAAAACCATATTTATATCTTCGGATAACGGACATAAATGATTCAGGAATGTTAAATCTTGCTAATCCTAAGTTTATTGATACTAATGAAGTAACTTTCAAAAAATATGCTTTGGAAAATGATGATATTTTAATTGCCCGAAGCGGCTCAGTTGGCAGAATGTATTTAGTTAATAAAACAGATTTGCCAAAACCCGCATTGTTCGCATCTTATTTAATTCGGTTTAAGCTGGATAAAAATAAAGTGCTTCCCAAATTTTTCTTTCTATATTCATTAAGCCCCTATTATAAAAACTTTATTTCAAGGACACTAAATCAGGTTACACAACCCAATATAAATGCCCAACAATATTCTAATCTCGAAATCCCTATCCCGCCTCTCCAAATCCAAAAACAAATCGTGGCGAAGATTGAGAAATATTTTGAAAAAATTGACAAAGCCATCGTCCTCCGCCAAAAATCTCTCGTAGGAACAAATCAGATTTTCTGCTCGTCTCTTAAAAAAGTTTTACAAAATATCAGTAAAAAAAATAAAATGATAGAATTTTCCGAATGTATTAAAAAGTTACCAAAAAAAATAAAAGGAATTGCTAAGACAAATTACTATAGAGAAGGAAATTATCCAATTGTTGATCAAGGTGCGTCTTTGATTGGCGGTTACACAAATGATAAATATACCACGTATCAAGGGGAATTGCCGGTAATTATTTTTGGAGACCATACTCGAATTTTTAAATATATTGATTTTGTTTTCGCCATCGGGGCAGATGGCACCAAAATCATAGATCCGAAAGATGAATTCAATCCAAAATATTTTTATTATGCTCTTCAAGATTTAGATCTTGAAAGCTTGGGATACAGCAGACATTATAAAATTTTAAAAAAAGAAAGAATCCCGCTTCCGTCGATTTCGGAACAAAAAAAGATTGTTGCTTATCTCAATAATTTGCGAGAAAAAGTCGAAAAACTCAAAACCCTTCAGCAAAACCAGCTCGCCGATCTTTCCTCTCTCAAACAATCCATCCTATCTAGCGCATTTGAAGGGGAATTATAAAAGAACTTTTCGATTCGGTTTTGCACAAATCAATGAATGGAGAATTGGATGGATAATGAATTTAAAAAAGCGGAAATTAGCGAATTACTGATAAAACGTGGTCAGGCTCTTTTGGATAGACCCAAAGAAATTGTCAACTTTACTACTAATAATAACCAAGCCGAAAAATTATTAAATAATCTGGATAAATATCCACACGCATTTGTGCTTGCCTGTGTTATGGATCGGCAAATCCCCGCCGAAAGAGCTTGGGTTATACCCTACAAAATCTCTCAAGAGTTAAATACTTTTGAAATAACTGAATTATTAAAATTAAGCAAAGAACAATATATTGAACTTTTTAATAATAAGAAACTTCATAGATTCAATACTGATATGGCTGAGAATTTTTTTTATGCTTTGCAAGACATAAAAAATAAATATAAAAGCAATGCGGCAAATATTTGGTTGGGAAAACCAAGTAGTGCCTTGCTAGTTAAAAGGTTTCAAGAATTTAGGGGTGTAGGGATTAAAATTTCTACAATGGCCGCTAATATCCTTGTTAGAGATTTCAAGATTGAAGTAAAAGATAAAATTTGTATTGATGTCTCGCCAGATGTTCATTTGAGACGGGTATTTAAGCGGATTGGTTTTACAAAAAAAGAAAATTCTGAAGAATTGGTATATGCTGCCCGCGAACTTCATCCGGATTATCCTGGAATTTTTGATTTGTCTTGTTGGGAAATCGGGCACAACTGGTGCCGACCAAAAAATCCAGATTGTCAAAAGTGTTATTTGAATTCATTGTGCCCGAAGATAATAAGCGAGAAATAAAAATTATTGAAAGAAATGAAACTATCAAGAGAAAAAATAATAGAATATAGCAATAAATACGATTCAATTTTTCGGGCAACGGACGACGAAAAATATGAAAAGGAATTAAAAAACTGGTTTTTATCAAATAAATACTTGGATAAAAGGCATTTTGTAATACTCGGGCTTTGGAAGTCAAAACGTCCCAAGAAACATTATGAAAATAATGACGACGAGTTTATTAGAGAAATAACTAGCTTCGCATTATCCACAAAAAATGAAAGAGCGAGCATTGGATCATTATTATTGATTAAAGGTGCATCGTGGCCGGTTGCATCTGTAATTTTACATTTTGCATATCCAAATAAATATCCAATATTAGATTTCAGAGCTATTTGGTCATTAGGATGGCAACAGCCCAAAAGCTATGATTTTGGATTTTGGGAAAAATATACTGAAGAATTAAGAAAACTATCAGAAAAATATCAAGTATCGTTGCGAACATTAGACAAGGCTCTCTGGTACTATTCAAAAGAAAACCAGAAAAAGAGTTAGGTATCTTGACTTAAAAAGCACGAACTAAAAATCACCGAGGGAAATTCTGGGTTATTCTATCTAAATAAAACCGCCGTTCGCTTTAAAGCTACTAGGCGGTTTCGTTCGATCGTTCAACTGGCCTGGGCGGCTACTCACGTTCTGAAAGAACGCGCTCGAGGACACCGACCTCCTTGCCTTGAGCCCTGCGTTCTGCGATCTTGGCTCTGATCTCGCTTGTAGACATGGAGCTGGTCTCGGAGTACCGTTCAGAATACGTCTTTCTTCCTGGTCTGGGCGGATCGATACCGAGCGTTTTGGCCCGCTCGTCGGAACGATCCGCTAATACCCTGTGGAGTATGCCGCAGGGTTTTCCAGCTGCCTCGCGCGCTCTGATGGCTTCGTGAATCTCCTCGGTGGACATCGCTTGGGTCTCAGCCAGTCTTTGCGCGTAGGTCTTCTCATCGGCCATGATTTGTTCACCTCCTTCTGACGCTGGAATCCAAATCGTGTTTATTATACTATATCTATTTAAAAAATAAAGGTTTATATAGTTTTTGGAGTATAATTAATATGAATCAAAAATCGTCGAGGGATTTAAATAAATGCAAAATATTAAAATTAGAAAACTTGGACAACGAGATCGGCCGGAAATAATAAAGATTGCTAAAAATCTTCATGATTGGTTTGATAATTACGCGCTGACTTTCGAAATTCCGAATGATTTGAATTTTCATCAAGGCTATGTAGCCGAATGTGATGGAAAAATTGTTGGTTTTCTAACCTATAGCTCTTTTGAGGGAGAAGTGTTTATAAGTTGGTTGGGAGTTTTACCAGACTATCAAAGAAAAGGCATTGGTCAAGCTTTAGTCCACGAATTAGAAGAAATATTAATAACATTAGACATCAATAAATTAAAAGTTGAAACATTATCTGAAAAAATTAAATATGAACCTTATGTACGAACACGCAAATTTTACCGTAAAATCGGTTTTACCCAAATCACAAGCAGAAAAGTTATTAGTAATGTTATTAATAAAAAAACGAATGAAGAATTAGAATTGGTAACATTGCAAAAAGATTTAACATAAGAACTAAAAATCGTCGATTGAATATTTTTAAAAGGAGGTATAAATGACTTGTGTTTTAGTGAAAAGCAAATACGGTGAAGGGCGAGTGGATGTCGAAAGCTGGGCGAATCCAAAAACCTTTATGCTCGATGTTTGCTTGGAAAATGGCGACACAATGCCGGAATACAAAAAGAAACTGGAGTACCAAGGTATTGAGGAATTTTGAATTCCACACTGCTCACCAAAAATCCAAAGCGCTTTTAGCAGAAGCGAAAAAAAAGTTGAAGAAGTGATTGAGAAAGGTGGTGAGTAATAATGGCAAAAAATAAAAAACCAACAAAAGCTCAGCTAAGTAAAGCCGGGAAAGGCCTTCAAAATCCACATACGCCAGAGAAAAAAGAACCAGGATATGCACGAACTTTAGTAACGGGAAGAAGAAAGAAACCAAAGAAGAAATAAAAACTAGAGGTTTCTGGATTAAAAAGTCCTAAAGTAATATAATTTGGGTATTATGCCGATATTTAAAATTGAAAATAACAAGTTCAAGGCCCTTAAGTCAGAAAGTTTTAAAAGTGAACTTGAGTTGCAGACATTAGTTGACAATAATCTCAAAGAGATTTTTGGTTTAGAATTTCTAAGAACTGAATTCGGAGGTCAGGGACTTTCGATTGATACGATTGCCTACGATTCAGAAACAAAAGGCCCCGTGCTTATAGAATATAAAAAAGATTCTCATGAAAGCGTCATTGATCAAGGCATGGCTTACTTAAGCTGGCTCTTAAACCACAAAGGTGACTATCAAATTGTTCTTGAAAGTAAAATTGGAAAAAAAGAAATTGATTGGTCTCAAGCGCGGGTAATTTTTATTGCTCGAAGTTTTAACACTCACCAAACAAACGCCTTGGGATTTAAAGGTGTTCCTTTTGAACTTTGGAAGTATGATTGGTCAAATGATATTTTTCAAATTCAGCAAATTGAAACTCCCAAATCGGACATTTCGATTTCATCAATTTTAAAAACTAAACCAGTCAAAGAAGTTAGTCGGGAGATTCAAGAATATACGATTGCCGATCACTTAAGTCGCGTCAGTGGAAATGTGAAAACACTTTTCGAGGAAATGCATGAGCGAATAATAAATCTGGATAGTCGTATTCAGGCAAAACCGGTTAAAAATTATATTGGCTATAAAGTTCAATATCATAATTTTTGCTCGTTGAACTTGTCAAAAGAAAAAATTAGAGTGTATGTTCGATCGACAAAAATTGACGATCCCAAAAAGATATTTAAGAAAGTTCCGGCGAATTACAAATGGGGCACGACCGCTCTGTGGTATCACGATTTTGTCAACAACGCCAATGCCGATTATATTATGTCGGTTATCAAGCAAGGTTACGATAACGCACCGGATAGATAGGATAACTTTATGTATAAACTGTCACCGTCGGATTTCGCCTACCTTTACGAAGAATGTAAGCTTTGCTATTGCTTAAAAGTCAAAGCTGGAATCTATCAGCCTAGCATGCCGATGCCGGGAGTTTTTGCGGCGATCAACAGTCGGCTCCAAGGAGATTTAGTCGGGAGAAATTTACAATCCATTTCCAAAGATCTACCTGAGGGAGAAGTTATCAAACAAGAAGGCTGGGTCGAATCGATGCCGGTGCCGGAAACGAATGTTTACATCAAAGGAAAATACGATTTATTGGTCAAAAATAGCGATGGTACCCACACTTTAATTGACTTAAAAATCAGCCAGCCGGCCGAAGATAAAATCGAAAAGTATAAAACCCAGCTCGGCGCTTATAAATTTGCTCTCGAAAATCCGAGTAGCGGCGAGTCGTTAAAAATTACCAAGCTTGGGCTTTTGATTTTTTATCCAGACATGGTGAAGTTCAAGAATGGCATTGCTAAAATAGATTTTCCGCCCAAGTGGCTGGAAATTCCTTGCGATGAGGCGCATTTTCTTAGGTTCGCCAAAATTATTGATGATCTTTTATCTGGGCCCTTGCCAGCCGAAGCCGAAGACTGCAAGTGGTGCAAATACCGCCATGTTGGTGACCAAATAACTCACGGCTACAAAAGTCCAGACAATGAAACACCCTTTTAACTCAAAGTTGAAAAATTATAATTAAAAAGGATAACTCGATGACTGAATACAAAAATTCAATTTGGGTAGCGGGGCCGATAGATAATAAAGAATTTTATGTTAACTTTACGGCAAGATTTTCAGCGGTCATGAATTCCACTAAAGAAAATGATGAAGTAACTGTTTTTATCAATTCGCCTGGCGGCGATACTCATACTGCTCTTGGGCTTTACGACTTACTTAAAAATTGCAAAAGAAAAACCGTTGGAGTTGTATCAGGGATTGCTTTTTCTGGGGCGTCTTTGATATTACAAGCTTGTGAAAAAAGGTTGATGACAACTAATAGTCAAATGATGCTCCATAAAAGTAGTGTTCAAGTGGCCGGTTATGTTGATAATGCTCAGGAAGCATTAAACACTTTTAGAAAATTGGATGAAAAATTTTTTGAAATTTATGCTACTAGAAGTGGCGAGAAAGTTAAACAAATCGAGGCTGCTGCGTTGGGAGACAAATATTTTTCTGCAGGGGAAGCCCTCGAGGCAGGTTTAATTGACGAAATAATATAGCAATAAAAATCGTCGAACCTCCAAATTTTGGATGTCAAATAATTGTGTTATAATAATGTTGGAGTGAAAATGAAAGTTATTGATCAGACAAAAATTTATCAAGATTATAAAGGGCAATGGGTGGTTTTGGATTCTAATCAGACGACGGTTCTTTCTGCAGACAAAAAACTATCTCAGGCATTAAATAAGTTTGAGAAGAAATATGGTAAGAGAAAAGTCCCTCTAACTTTTAAAGTTCCTGAAAAAATATTGTCCTACATCGGCTGTTAAAATGAAATTTCCATATGTAAAATTTCAGATGTTTTACAAACCGGTTTTGCCGGTTGTTTTTAAATCCGGCGGCAAATCTTTTCCCTATCAAGCGTTAATTGATACTGGTGCCGATATAGCAATTGTCCATGCGGAGGTTGCCGAACAACTTCATATCGATTTGGAAAAAGGCGACGAATACCCCTTCGGTGGAATATGCGGTACCGGTCGAGGTTATATTCACAAAGTAGATTTAGAAATTGGCGGTTGGCTTTTTAAAGATGTGCCGATAATATTCACACGAGATATTAACCCGTATGGATTCGGGATTCTCGGTCACGAAGGATTCTTTAATAAAGTTAAATTAACTTTTGAAGTAGGTAAAAAGCAATTCGAAATTATACCTAAAGAATATAAATCGAACTAAAAATCGCCGAGATATTTTATGAAAAAATATTGGTCGGGGAAAGTTACAAAAGAAAGTAATGCTTTGGATTTGGAGCCGGGAATTTTTAGTTTTGATGATCCGAAACGGATCGCCCGTTCCTTAATGAAATCGGCCAAAACTAGCACTCGGCGCAAAGCCCGGATGCCGTATAATTCGGCCATGAGCATGCTTTCCTTTTACATCAATCGCGCCGGCAAAAACTTACCCGAGAATCGCAAAAAAATATTAGAAAAAGTCAAAATAGAATTAAGAAAAATAAACTAAAAATCGTCAAATTCATCAAAAGTTTGGAGTAAAATAAAAATATGGACTATCAGAAAACCTACAAAACTTTTAAGCGGCCGCCGCTGTCACCGCCTCCTTACCTCTTCGGTATTGTTTGGCCATTTTTGTATATTTTGATCGCCATTTCCTATGGCTTTGTTTTTTATCAAGCGATAAAAGGAAATATCCCCGGACTTCTCGTGATACCTTTTATTGTCAATCTGGTGACTAACGGTCTGTTTACTTACTTTCAATTCAAATTAAAGAACAATTTGCTCGCCGCCTTGGACATCATGATTGTTCTTATTAGTATCGTTTTAACCATGATTTTAATTTGGCCTTATTATCACTGTGTAACTTATCTTCAAATCCCATATCTTGCTTGGGTGACCTTTGCCACTTATCTTCAGCTCGGGGTCACTATTTTGAATCGCAAAAAATAAATTATCTAAACTAAAAATCGTTGAAGCCTTTTTTGTGGCCAGTTCTAATATGATAATATTGACCTTTCCGAAAAAATTGTGTTATCATAGGCCGTAAGTCTTGATTCTTTCTCCAAAGTTACCCCTGTGAGGTTGTTTTAGAGAGAGGATCAAGGACTACCGTCTTTGATAATCTACCCTCTCTGGAAAGTGCAATGGATTCGAGATGAAAGCAGTGCTAGCACAGATATTCGTGATCCTCGTCGCCAGTGCCCTGATCATTCTCGAGACCGCGCTGATTTGGCCTGAAGGGCTTCGAGACAGCAGAACACCGTTACACTGCTCCGAGTCGTTACTTGTAGCAATCGTGATCGTGGGCTTGACAGCGCTTGTTATTGGCTGGATTAAAGACAGAGAGCCGATAGATAAGCCCCCCTCCTGACGCATTTACCTGCCCGCTGACGCAATACCATGGGCAATCTTAAACGATTGCCCATCCCTCTACACAAAGTGTACTGATGAGTCGTTGAAAATTACGACGAAAGGGTTAATAAAAAGATAAATTGATCTCTTCTCGAATATCCCTGGTAACTCCGAATTCCTTAACTTTATTGGAAGTATTAAGCGAAAGGCCTCCGGGGTCTTTTTTTGATTTTGGAAGCTTTTTTTGTATTTTATATCTTTCCTTGGCCTGCCGCCATCTTTCTGGGGCAGCCTTAAGCTTTTTCCCAAATTTCACCGGTGACGCCATGCTCCTTTATCTGGTCAACCGTGGTAAATTGAATGGAAAGATCCTTTGGGTTGTCCTCTTCTTTTAACAGTCCTCTCGTCCGCCGTTTGGCGTAGATTAGGGTCACCAGCGTCGGGCAGACGATCATGATAGCGGGGAAGGGTTTATCTTCGTGATCTGCCCACTCTCCCTCAGTGTAGAAACTGAGAAAGTCTTTGAGCCTTTTCCGGATGGAATAGCGGGGCAGGGTCGGCGAAATGATCGTAAAAAGAAAATAAGAGATTGTTGTTTTATTGCCGGTTTTCTTTTTTGTTTCCTTTTTTAAAAGAAGGTCAGTGTTCAATTCGGCCAGAAAATTAAAATTGTTCGCTGAATTAGCCAGGTCAACCGCGGTAGCGGCAGCATATGAGAGTTCAGTTTCTTCCCCTTTACTTTGAACGCCGTAATCCTTTAGATTAAGAACGATATCGGCGACCAGAAGACATTGGTCAATAAAACTGTTTGACCGGTCTTTATCCCGGTAGAGTTTTTTAAGGATCTCAGGCGGACAGTTAGTTTGGGTCTTAAGGAATCTAATGCCTTCTAATCGGATAGAGTAGATAGCTGGTTTGGTATTTTCGCCGAACTTAGTTGAATAGATCCGATTGACGTACTCTTTTTCTCTGAGGTCTTTTAACCAGTCATTGATTCTCTTGTGATATTGATGATTTAAGAATACTTGGATCTGAATTCTATTTAAGAATCGGTATTGATAGAGGTATTTAAGTATTTCCTTTTGTTTTTGGGTGATTGTTTGAGTCATTGTTTTTTTGAATGAATTTTATTGCGTGACTATACTATTATTACCAATCCCAACCTACGCCATTATATATAAAGGTAGATGCGACAATATTTTTCAGTTTAACCTTAAAATCAGCCATTTTCTGTATCAGCGCGCTGATACAGACCGCTGATACAATTTAAGAGCGGATTTGGGAGTCTGTCAAGCCAATCTTTATCTTAGTGAGACTCGTTAAGTCAAGAACTTTTTCATAGATAATTTTAAATTTTTGCTATTAGTTATTATGATTTCCTATTGAGTCGGGATGGCGAGACTCGAACTCGCGACCTCCGGACCCCCAGCCCGGCGCACTACCAGCTGTGCTACATCCCGTTATGATCTGCTCAACTGTGTTATTGGCCCAGCCGCCACCCTCCTCTTGATTTATAAGTTAAGCAGCAAAGAGAGCATTTCGGGTTTGGCGGTCAGAAAGTTAAAAAAGTTGAAAATTACTTTGGTTTCAATAAGCGGGATGAGTCCGGTTAAAAAGACGACAATTAGAAGGATAAAAATCCCAAATTGCTGAAAGTACATGAAAATTTCCTCGGGTAAGAAAAGAGCCAATATTTTCGAGCCGTCGAGCGGGGGAATGGGCAGGAAATTAAAGACCATCAAAAGCAAATTAAAGTAGACTAAAGCGCCGACAAATAGACTGGCGGTTGGCGGCAGGACTAGCACTCGGGCCATGAGACCAAAAAACACCGCTAAAATAAGGTTACTCATCGGCCCGGCGAGCGAGACAGTCAAATTATCAAGTTTAGGATTGGGAAAATTTTTGGAGTTGACGATGACCGGCTTACCCCAGCCAAATCCAACCAGCAATAAAAAAAGCGAGCCGTATAAATCCAAATGGGCCAAAGGGTTAAGCGACATTCTCCCCATCAGTTTTGAGGTGGGATCGCCGTAATAATTGGCCATCCAGGAATGGGCGAATTCGTGAAAAGTAATCGCCACTAATAAAGAAAAGATGATGGCGGCAAAATGCCAGGGCGATGTAAATAATAAAGCAATAATCATAATAATTGACGGGGCGTCTTACATATGATATCATATAAGGGCATTTAAAAAAAGCGTCAAAGGAAATAATGAAGCTAAAAACCTGCGAAATTTGTCATCGAGGGCCCGTTCAAGCCAATATGGGTCGTCATTTAAATTCCGGCAAATGGCGTCATCGCGGACCCGAAACGGCGCGCAAGGTTTTTTTAAACATCCAAAAAATTGATGGCATTTATATGTGTACCACATGTTTGAGAACTCTCAATAAACAAAAATCTCTTAGTCGAGACTAAAAGACTCTCCTAAAACTTTTGAATTTTAAAATCTCAAGAAATAATTTATTGAGTTGCTCAAGAAAATCAGAGAGAAAAATAACTGATATAGATAAGAGCGAACCCGGCTAATCTTAATTTTTGGTTAGGCTTTGGCCGGTTTTTCGGGTTTTTCAATCGGTTTTTCGGTGTCTTTAGCTGGTTTTTCAGTGTCGGCCGCTTTTTCGGGGCTCATCGTCTCTTTTTCGGGAGTTTCTTCGGCTCTTTTGGCAGCAAAGCACTCGGCGCAAAGCACGTCGTTGGGATTTCTCGGTTGAAAGGGGACTTGACCTTCTTTGCCGCATTGCTTACAGATAATGGAGAACATTTGCCGATTGGCTTTTTGTTCTTTTTTCTGCTTGCGACAATCCTGACACCGTCCGGGTGGATTTTGAAGGCCTTTGTCGGCGTAAAATTTTTGTTCGCCGGCCGACCAGACAAATTCTTTCCCACAATCCTTGCAAGTTAAATTCTTGTCTTCGTAATCCATGAAATTCTCATTATTTCTTACTTTATGAGGTCGACCACTGCAAAAAAATTTGCTCTCTCTACTATTGATCGTAATCGACAATGAAAAGCTTGTCAATGTAAATGAAAGTCTTTTTGTGTTAAGTTATGAGCATGGAAAAACTTATCGGAAAACTGCAACGTCAGTTAAAAGTTGGTCGGTTGGGTCATGCCTATCTCATCTTCGGGCCTTTAGATGAGGGACCCATTATGATAACGCTTAAAGTGGGCGAGCCGGATATGTTTCGATTGACCGAGGCGCCGATCAAAATTAATCATATTCGAGAGCTGAGGCGCTGGATTCACCTTAAGCCTCATAGCTCCGAGCGCAAACTGGCCGTTATTTACCAGGCTGAGAGCATGACGCTGGAATCGGCCAATGCCGTCTTAAAAATTCTCGAGGAGCCGCCGGCTGATTCCGTTTTGATTTTACAGGCTTTTAAAAAAGAAAGGATTTTACCGACCATTCTTTCACGCTGCCAAATGTTTAAGATCAGTTCGCCGGTTAATAAGGATTTGCCGGAAGAATATTTAGCCCCGGATTTTATTTTCCAACAATCGGTGAAAGAGCGATTTGATTATGCGAACAAAATATACCAATTGGAAAAACTCCCGCAAATTTTGGATGAGTGGGAAGGGTACTTTCGAAAAAAAATGCTCGAGGGCAAGGCTGAAATTAATCTTTTAAAAAAGATTTCTCAAACCAGAGATTTACTTTTGACCAATTCTTCGGTAAAATTACTATTAGAAAATTTATTATTGGATTTTTAAAAATAGATGGCGATGAAAAAAGTTTTTATTCGATTTCCCACGACCGGCAAAATTTGTCACTATGAGAGCTCTCTCGATCTTGAAACTCACGATGAGGTTTTGGTCGAAACGGAGAATATTTTAGAGGTGGGGATTGTTATCAAAGAACCCGAGCAGAATTTCCCTTCGGAAGCCGGGACCGGCACCATTTTGCGGAAGCTAACCAACCAAGATAAAGTTGATCACCGAAAATTGAAAGCCGTCGCCGGTCAATATATCGAAGAAGCTAAAGAAAAAACTCTTCGGCACGGTTTGGACATTAAAATATTAGACGCCGAACTCTCGTTTGACCAAAAAAAATTGACTTTTTATTTTAGCGCCGACGGGAGAGTGGATTTTCGCAGTTTAGTTTCCGACATGGCCAAGAGTTTTAACAAATTGATTCGGCTGCAGCAGGTGGGGGCGCGGGACGAGGCCAGATATTTCGGGGGGATCGGAAAATGCGGCCGCGAACTCTGCTGCCGGAAATTTCTTAATAATTTGGAAAGTATAACCCTCGAAATGGCTCAAGTCCAGGCTTTATCGACGGCCGGTTCGGCGAAACTTTCCGGCTGCTGCGGAAAATTGATGTGTTGTCTTTCCTACGAGGCCCAAAATTATGAGGATTTAAAAAAGAAAATGCCGAAAATCGGCAGCGAATATAAATCCTCCCAGGTGATTGGCAAAGTGGTCGAACATAATATCTTGGAAGGTAAAGTGGTGGTGGAAACCCCCGAAGGCAAAAAAGTAGAGGTGATTTTAGGAGCTTAAGATGATTTGGAGCATTTTAGTGGTCGTCGCGGTTGTTGCGGTCATTGTTATTTTGGCCAGACGTCTTCCCGATGCCCGTCAAAAGATGGTCGCCTCTAAAGAAGTTTCCGATCAGGAATTGAGTCTCTATGGGATGATTGCGCGGGCCGACGAGGCTTTTGAGCGCCGTCGCTATTCCGAAGCGGAAAATCTTTATGTTAAAGTGGCCGTTAACGATCCGGATAATCCCAAAATATATTCCCGCTTGGGCGCCATTTATCTCGAGCAAAAAAATTTTTATGACGCGAAGGATGCTTTCTTGCACGCGTCGAAACTGGAGCCCGATCTGGCTTCCCGGCACATCAATCTTGGTTTGGCTTACATGGGATTAAAAGATTTTTTTAAAGCGGTGGAGGAATTCAAAACGGCTTTGGATTTAGATGGCAAAAATAAGAAATATCAGCGTTTACTCGATAAAGCGAATAAATATTTAGAAAAAGATAAAAAAAGAAAAACAGCATAATAAGCCCCCATAGCATAATGGTAGTGTAGGCGCTTTGTAAGCGCTTGGTGCGGGTTCGATTCCTGCTGGGGGCTCCATTTTTATTCTCTCTTGAGAAAAAGACGTTTCGATGATAAAATGGGATTAATGCCGGGTTGGCGGAGCAGTCAATCGCACCTCACTGTAAATGAGGCGCCTTTAAGGCTACGGGAGTGCAAATCTCTCACCCGGCACCAGCTGAAGGAGGATTTTGATAGAAAAAGCCGTTCTTGAAAGAATGTATCTTGAAAATCATCTTTCTATGTCCGAGATCGCTAAAAAACTGGGAGTATCGGTGCATAAAGTTGTATGGTGGATGGATAAATATCATATTCCGAGGCGTTCGTGGAGCGAAGCGACATATGTCAAACGCAACCCAAACGGAGATCCATTTAAAATAAAGGACAAACTAACTTCGAAAGAATTAGAGCTTAAAGGTTTAGGATTGGGAGTATTTTGGGGTGAAGGAAGCAAAAACAATCGAAACGGAATTATAATTGCAAATTCTGATTACCGATTAATTAAAAAGTTTATCGAATTTTTAGAAAAAATCTGTGGGGTAAAAAGAGATAAACTGTATTTTACCTTAACTACTTTCAATGATGCAAATCCTGAAGATTCCTTGAAATTTTGGTCATCCAAGTTAAAAGTCAATCTGAATCGTTTCGGAAAACCCGTTATTATCCCTCCCCAAGGTAAAGGAACATATAAAAAGAAATCAAAATATGGAGTGTTGACTGTGGGTTGCTATAACACAAAATTGCGAAGATGGTTAGATGGCCAATTATGCTTCCATAGTTAAATGGCATAACAGTACCTTGGTAAGGTACCGTCCCCGGTTCGATTCCGGGTGGAAGCTCCACAGCAATCAATGAAAGGAAATTATGGCTAAAGCAAAATCGATTTTAATTCAATTGCAGTGTACCGTTTGTAAATCGCGTAATTATACAACAAGTAAAAATCCAACCGAAAACAAAGAGAAATTGGAATTATCCAAGTTTTGTAAAAAATGTCGCAAACACACGCCGCATAAAGAAATTAAGATTTCCAAAGCGAAGAAATAACCCGGCGAATTCTTTTCACGAATTAATCGCGAATAAATTGAATCTGGGCGTTTACCCCATGGCTTTTAAGCCTGGGGTCAAGCCCAGCCCGGAGCGACACGAAGTGGAGCGGAGGCAGGATTTGTGGCATACTTGAACCATGAGTTATTCGTATTGGAC